>Ga0316208_1000030_pt1 | contig 224205 bp, 221 predicted proteins | sample 3monopyrite_MG_FD_204944 | JGI IMG/M metagenome (GOLD analysis project Ga0316208, IMG submission 204944) | Microbial mat bacterial communities from mineral coupon in-situ incubated in ocean water Damariscotta River, Maine, United States -... | ecosystem: Environmental > Aquatic > Marine >... | reverse complement strand
GCTATACCATGGTCGTTGCGGAGAAATATAATTCGAATATGTTGCGCGCGAATGCCTGGCATTCTCGTAGTGATGCCATTTCATCTATTATCGTTATTATCGGTGTCGCCGGTAGTATGTTTGGTGTTTGGTATTTAGATGGCATTGCTGCCATCGCCGTTGCGTTAATGATTGCCAAAATTGGTTGGGATTTACTTTCAGAAAGTATGCAAGAGCTAGTTGACACAAGCTTAGACGCTGATCGCGTTGATGCAATTAAACAAACCATTTTAGATGTTGATGGTGTCGACACACTTCATGTATTACGAACAAGAAAAATGGGCTCAGATGCACTTGTGGATGTACATATACAAGTTAGCCCAACCTTAAGTGTCTCTGAAGGACATTTTATCAGTGAAACGGTACGTTCCTCGTTGATTAAAGATATTGGAGAGGTCACCGATGTTATGGTTCACATCGACCCTGAAGATGACGAACTGATCGATGAAAATATAAAGCTCCCCCTCCGCCATGAGCTCATTAACAAGCTCGAGTTAGCTTGGCAAGATGTAGAAGCCAGCCAAGAAATTATCGAAATTAACCTGCATTACCTCAATAATAAAATTGCGGTTGAACTGGTTCTCCCGGTCCTTCTATTAGAGCACCCGAACAAAACAATACTTGAGCAAAAGCAACAAATTGCTTTGCAGTTTAAGCTTGTAGCGGATTCATTAGATGAAGTAGAATCTATTAAATTATTGTTTCAGTAGCCCCTGTTTTTAGCATGCCAATTTATGCAATAGGCCTTTTGTTACGCACCAATATAGTGCGATCGGTTATCAAGCAGCAATTGCCTACGCCAAAATAGGCTACTAAGAATTTATACTTATAAAGACTCTATTTAAAAATAAAATATCTAGCTCTGGAGAAAAAGAAATGTCAGATAATGTAATGAAAATGATGGAAGACAACGGCATTAAATTTGTCGACTTCCGTTTTACAGATACCCACGGTAAACAACAACACGTTTCCGTTCCTCACCATCAAGTGAATGATGCAACCTTTACAGACGGCAAAATGTTTGATGGTTCGTCAATCGCTGGTTGGAAAGGCATTAACGAATCAGATATGATTTTAATGCCTGATCCAACAACCGCTTTAATCGACCCTTTCTCAGATGAGCCAACATTAATATTAACCTGCGATATCGTTGAGCCAGCAACCGGTGAAGGTTACGAACGTGACCCACGCTCTGTTGCAAAACGCGCAGAAGCCTATCTACAATCAACTGGCCTTGCTGATACAGCATTTTTTGGTCCAGAACCTGAATTTTTCGTTCTTGATGATGTTAAATGGGGCGCAGACATGTCGGGTTGCTTCTACAAAGTTGACTCAGAAGAAGCAGAATGGAATTCAGCAAAAGCTTTCGATGAAGGCAATATTGGCCACCGCCCAGGCGTTAAAGGCGGTTACTTCCCAGTACCACCCGTCGACTCATTAAACGACCTACGTGCTGCAATGTGTTTAGCAATGGAAGAAATGGGCGTACCCGTTGAAGTACATCACCATGAAGTTGCAACTGCAGGCCAATGTGAAATTGGTACGCGTTTCTCTACGCTAGTAGAACGTGCTGACTGGAACCAAACAATGAAATACTGCATCCACAACGTTGCGCATATCTACGGTAAAACAGCGACTTTCATGCCTAAGCCAATCGTTGGCGATAACGGCAGTGGTATGCACGTTCACCAATCGTTAGCAAAAGATGGCCAAAACATTTTCTCTGGTGATGGTTATGGTGGCTTATCAGAAACTGCTTTATTCTACATTGGCGGTATTATTAAACATGCTCGTGCATTGAATGCTTTCACTAACGCATCAACTAACTCGTACAAACGTTTAGTACCCGGTTTTGAAGCACCTGTAATGTTAGCTTATTCTGCACGTAACCGTTCCGCATCTATTCGTATTCCCTTCGATCCCAATCCAAAAGGACGTCGTATTGAAGTACGTTTCCCAGATCCAACAGCTAACCCATACCTAGCATTCTCTGCATTAATGATGGCCGGCCTTGACGGTATCCAAAACAAGATTCACCCAGGTGAAGCAATGGATAAAGATCTATACGACCTTCCTGCAGAAGAAGCACTTGCGATTCCAACCGTAGCAAGTTCTTTTGAACAAGCGCTTGATTGCTTAAATGAAGATCGTGCTTTCTTAACAGCAGGCAACGTATTCACAGATGACATGATTGACGCTTTCATTGAACTCAAGCGACAAGAAGTAGAACGTGTAAACATGACGACTCACCCTGTTGAGTTTGATATGTACTACAGCTTATAAGCTTCTAACTTAAGCAGTAAAAACGCCCCGCGGTATCTCACTTCGGGGCGTTTTTTATCCCTTCTTTTATTCTCTCTTTTATTATTTCCAGAATGAATTAATTAGCGTGTGACACCCAGCACAGCTTTAATACACTATTAGCCTAAACTCAATTCAACCTCTGCCGTCAGTGTGATAAATATGTTTAAAACTCTAATAATATCTTGCTCCATTACTCTTATATTATCCGCCTGTGGTGGTGGCAACCCAACAACTCAACCAAGCTCTACCTCAGCTCCTGCTGATACCAGTGGTTCGAATACCGAAAACTCAAATACGAGTAAAACATTTGAAGAACTTTGCTCCTCAGCAGGCGTTCTATTTTGTGAAGATTTTGAGCAAGGCATTAAAAGTAGCTGGATCCGTGATGGAGGCGATATACAGCTCATTAATGGACAAGTAAAAGACAATGAAGGTGAAAAAATTGTTGAGCTATTAACCTATGAAAATATCCAAAGCTCTAAACTCCTTTATGTTTTTGAAAATAAAGAAGAAGTTTACATCCGCTATGATGTTCAATATGCCACAGACTATGATAATAGCGGCGGAAGTCATGGTCCCTTACTCGGCGGCTCGCAAACTCCACCTTGGGGCGTGATGGGAAAAGCAGGTACCCGCCCAAGTGGTTCAGATTATTTCGTTCTCAACCACGAGCCCATTAAGACCGTTGGAATTAAAGGAGAATTTGGATTTTATGCTTATTTTGTCAATATGGAAGGCACACCAGGCAACACATGGGGCAACAATTTTAAGTCTACGCTACCAACTGCACCTTTAATTATACCTGGACAATGGCATTGCGTTGAATTTGGAATGCGTTTAAATACTGCAGGTGCAAATAACACGGATGGAAAAGCCTTTTTCTGGGTAGATGGTACTCAACATGGTGATTTCAGCAACTTCCAATGGCGCAGCTCACCTGATTTAATGATTAATACACTCATGCTCGATAGCTACAATCACTTTAACGGTGGGGCCTTGCCTATCACTAGCCCAAATCGTGTACGCTATGATAATGTTATTATTTCAACCCAACCTGTAGGCTGCTTATAAACTTATTTTAATTTTATTACCTACACAATGAATCTCTTACGTATACTTGGCTCAACCAGCTCCTAAATAATTACAATTAGATTTTGGACTAGAAATCCGATTTAAAAATCAATCGTGATCAGAATCACCTCTAATTTACCCTAAATTCCTGAAATCCTTAAGTTTCCCAAACTTTTGGCCGTTATATAACACTACGACTTGCTTAAATTAAGCTTGCATTAAGGATGGGTTATTATTTTGTTTAATTGGTTACAAAAAGCACAATCTAAAAAACTTGCCGGCATTGTTCAACAAAGTGAGGGACTCGCTTTTGCTTGTATTTCGCAAGATAAAACGGGTGAAAAACCACACCTTGATGAATGTATTTTTCAACCTCAACTGTCCGACTTAAAAACAACGCTCAGTCAATTATTACAGCAAGCGAAAAAAACGACTTCGCCAGTTACCACGTTATTATCTTCAAACCATTTTACATTACTATTAATGCAACGACCGACTGTTGAAGACAATGAACTCATTGATGCCATCCGCTGGCAAATTAAAGACCAGCTAAATTATCCTCCTCAAGAAGCGATTATTCAAATTCTAGATATTCTAGGCCAACAAGAACGTGGACGGTTACCAATGATTTATGTCATCGCAGCACATCAAGATACGATCAAGTCGTCGATTGAGTTAATTGAAGATAGTAAGCTTAAGTTACGCTACGTTGATATTCCTGAACTCGCTCAGCGAAATATCTCAGCCCTTTTACCAGAAGACTTTATTGGTGTTGCCTTACTTCACTTACAAGCCGGTCACGGTTTACTTACCATAACTCACGAAGGCGAACTATACCTTAGCCGTGTGATAGATATTGGATACGAACATTTAGAAGAAGTAGAACAAAACCCGCAATTAAATGATGGACTCAGTCTTGAAGAAACAAGCTCCGAACACGACAATAATATCAGTAAAATTGTTTTAGAAATTCAACGTTCACTTGACTACTACGAAAGCCATTATGGAAAACCAACTATTGGCAACCTCATTATTGCACCTTTAGAAACAGATATACCTAACTTAAACCGTCAGCTTGAAGACGATTTAGGTCTTGTTGTGAGAAGTTTAGATTTAGATGAAATCATCAGCTCTGACTCTAAAGTTGATTTAGAACTACAAGCCAAGTGTTTTAGCGCAATAGGTTCGGCTCTTAGACAAGTTGTTGAAATTTCTGCTGACAGTAAATTTGAATAAAGAGCTTATATAATGCAGCAAATCAACTTATATCAAGCGCAACTTAGGAAGCCAAATGTTCTGCTTTCCTCTAGTCATTTGATACAAGGTTCGATTGCTTTAGTTGTTTTACTAGGTTTAATTCAATTTTATAGTCAATACCAACACTATTCATCTAAAAACCAAATACAAGAATTGAAAAATCAACTCAGCTCAAAAAATACTCGCTTAACTACGTTTCAAAATAGTTTACCCAAGGTTAAGAAAGATTTAAATCTTAAAGATAAATTAACCCAACTAGAAGTTGATCTTGTTAACAAACAAACGGTTCTTAATGTTTTATCTGAAAAAAAATTAGGTAATACCGAAGGTTTCACTAAACAGTTTGTTGGCCTAGCAAAACAAACCATTAAAGATCTTTGGCTTACGAAAATACATTTGTTACAAGGCGGTACCGTACTCGACATTGAAGGAAAAACAAAACAACCAACTCTTGTTCCTCAATACTTACAAGCACTATCTTCGGAAGCTATTTTTAATGGCACAGAATTTAATAGTTTTATTATTAATCGCAATGAAAAGAATACCGCTCTAAAATTTAGGCTAAGTAATACTTCAAAAATGACAAATAAACAAGCCGGGTTAACAAGCCGATGAGCAACTATCATCAAAAATTAAACGACCTCGGTAAATTATTTGATTCACGTAATAATCGTGAACGAGGATTAATTGCAGCTTGTATCGCTGCGTTTGTATTTAGTATTTGGCAATTCTTACTGAATGAGCCAATAACGCTTTCTCAAAAAAAACTTGATTCCAATATGGCTACACTTAAAACAAAAATCAACAGTGTTGATAAACAATATAAAATTCTCTTAGATGCAAAACAAGTTGATCCCAATCGTAAACTTAAAGCACGAATAGAACTTGCTCAAGAACACATTGATGATCTCGACAAACAGTTACAAGTAAAAATGAAGGGTTTAATATCGCCAACTCAAATGGCAAATATCTTGGAGCAAGTTCTCGGCCAACAAAGCAATCTTCGCTTCGACCGTATACAAAACTTGGCTACACAACCTTTGCTCGTAAAATCAGAGGACTTAAATGCTGATAACTCTAGCACCCAAATACAAGGCAACAGCGCACAAACGACTCAACCACTTACAACAAGCCCATTAACCGATATTGGGGTATTTAAGCACGGCATTGAAATGGAATTTTCAGGTTCCTATCTTGAAACACTCCGTTATCTTCATAAACTCGAAAAATTACCTTGGAACTTTTACTGGGACGCCATTCTTTTTGACGCTGAAAAATATCCTACATCAACAGTTATTATCAGAGTTCATACACTGAGTTTAAAAGAGGGCTGGCTAGGTGTGTAAGCATTCACTTACTCTAAGCATAATTTATTATATAACTTTGTTCACATTGCTGTTACCTGTTAATGCTGCAATCCTGCAAGATCCAACTCGCCCACCTAATGCTGTATCTGCTTACACGAAATCATCGGCAACGCCTGTATCTCAATGGAATTTATCGTCCACCCTTATTTCAAATGGAAGACGTAATGCAATTATTAACGGCCAATTAGTCTCTGTGGGGCAAACCATCCAAAAGGCAAAAATTATCGCTATTCACCCAAACGAGGTCTGGCTATTGCACAAGAAAAAAAAGATTCGAATCAAAATGTTAGCGCGAGGAATTAAGGATTTTTCAAAATCTGCCGATAAATAAAACATCTATATGTATAAGTTAGTTTTTAAGGACAAAATAACAAAGACAATGTCACTATCACCCACCATGCTTAAACTGTCTGTACTTTTGATGCCCCTGTTCATTAGCGCATGCGCTAATGATATGCGCAACCCAAACACGCTTGCCGCAATTGAAGAATCACTCAAAGACTCGCAGCCTAAGATAAAAAATGAAGTTAAGGATATCAACGATGCATTGTTACCACCGATTGATATCAATGTACCAGGCTCGACGGGTGTTGATACCGAGCCCCGTTTTGACTTAAAAGTTAATCGTGTTGCTGCACGAACATTTTTTATGGGACTTGTACAAGGCACAAGTTACAACATGATTGTGCATCCAAAAGTTAAAGGTAACATTACATTAGATTTAAAAAATCTTACCGTTAGTGATGTTCTTAATACTGTTCGTGATGTTTATGGTTACGACTATGAGCAAACAAATTCTGGCTTTCAAGTTTACCCAAACACCATGCGTACACGAATTTTTAAAATTAATTACTTAGATGTTGTTCGTGATGGTAACTCGCAAATGAGTGTTAGCTCAGGCCAAGTAACTGATTCCACCAATTCAAACAATTCAAACAATTCAAACAATTCATCTAGCTCTGGCTCTTCCGGCTCAAGACGTGGCTCGTCTAACTCACAAAGTGGTGTAACCTCTGGCGCTAATGTTTCAACAAAAAGCTCTTCAGAATTTTGGAAGCAATTAACTGAATCAGTAAAATCCATTGTTGGCAACAAAGACGGACGCAATGTTGTCGTTAACAAACATTCTGGTGTTATTGTTGTGCACGCAATGCCGGCTGAACTACGTTCTGTCGCAAACTTTGTTAAAACAACTCAAAGCATTATCCAACGACAAGTTATTATTGAAGCGAAAATTATTGAAGTTGAACTGAGTGACGGCTTCCAATCTGGCATAAACTGGTCAGCCATAGGCCGCTCGGCTGGCCGTAACTCATCCATTGGCCTAAGCCAAACCGGTGGCGGCTCAATCATTGGCAGCTCAACGGCAACCAGTATTATTGACGGCAATACGGGCACCCTTGCCCCCGATGCATATTCTGCCGTTAATGGTTCAGCAACCTCTGCCTTTGGTGGTGTCTTTTCATTAGCGTTACAAATCGGTAACAGCTTTACAAGCTTTCTTGAATTATTGCAAACTCAAGGCGATGTGCATGTTTTATCTAGCCCACAAGTCTCTACCATTAATAATCAAAAAGCGGTAATTAAAGTTGGCCAGGATGAATTTTTTATTACCGATGTTGATAGCAGCACCAATACTGGAAGCTCAACATCAACCACGCAAAATAATGTTGAGCTAACGCCGTTCTTCTCTGGTGTTGCTCTTGATGTTATTCCACAAATAAGTGAGGACGGTGGTATTATTTTACATATCCATCCCACCGTTAGCACCGTTGTTGAAAAAGTTAAACAAATTAGTTTAAATTCTACTTCGAGCTTAAGCGTTCCGCTTGCGCTTAGTTCTATTCGCGAATCAGACACCATTATTCGAGCACAAGATGGCCAGGTCGTTATCATCGGCGGGCTAATGCAGAATTCAACACGTAACGAAGATGCCAGCGTTCCTCTTCTTGGCGACATTCCTATTATCGGCAACTTATTTAAACACAAACAAAAGGCCTACAAAAAAAGCGAGCTCGTTATTTTACTTCGCCCCGTTATTGTAAAAGACGATTCGCAATGGTCAGACAAAATTAAACAAATTAAGTCGCGTATCGGCAATCTTTATAGTGCTCCATAATTATTGTGAGAACATAAATGTATCATCGTTTTTTTAGCCTTAAAGAGCTGCCCTTTACCTTATCACCCGATACAGATTATTTCTTTGCCTATGGCCACTACGCAAACGCCTTTAATACACTAACCGTTGCACTGCGCACTGGAGAAGGTTTTATTAAAGTTACCGGCGAAGTTGGAACGGGTAAAACCTTACTATGTCGTAAATTACTTAATAGTATTGGCAAAAACTTTACCCCTATTTATATATCAAATCCTCAGCTCTCACCGCATGGTCTACAAGTTGCACTCGCTGAAGAACTCTCTTTACCGATTACTCGCTACACTCACCGTTTACTCAATGCAATAACAGAGCGGTTAATGGAATTAGCAAGTAATGGACAACGCGTTATTCTTTGCATAGATGAAGCCCAAGCCATGCCAAAAGAAACGCTTGAAGCTTTACGCTTAATTACGAACTTAGAAACAGAAAAACAAAAACTTATTCAGGTAGTACTCTTTGGTCAACCCGAACTTGATATTAGTATTAACGACCCTGCAGTTCGACAATTAAAACAACGTATTACCTTTTCTTATCAACTTGAGCCACTTGATAAAAAAGGTATGGAAGCGTATATAATGCATCGTTTACGCGTTGCCGGATATATAGGCTCATACTTATTTAATGAGGCGGCGTTAAATGATATTCATAAATCAAGTCACGGCATTCCTCGTCTCATTAATATTTTATGCCACAAATCATTAATGGCTGCATATGGACAAGGTCAACGTACTATTTCAACGATACATACAGACTTGGCCATTCGAGATACCGCCGACACACAAATTCTTTATTCAATAAAGCCTGTCTGGAAGAAAAATTTATTATGGCTAAGTGCCAGTTCTGCGCTGTTTGCAACGATGGCGTCATTTGCGACTTACATGGCGATGCATTAGAACATGAGTTTAATAAACCAAATGCTAAGTGATTTAGATCAGCGTCAGGCAGCACCACTCGCATCTGATAATGAATCTGAACCGCATATTTCAGTTCCCTTTACTCCGGTAAAACCCAGCTCTACTGCTCCCATTATAAAAATAATATTTTACACGCTTGTTATTTTGCTGTTAAGCGTTACCAGTTATTATAGCTACCATATCTATAACAATAATAGCGCTGCAATGCCCGTTGCTACTGCGACTGTAAAAAACAAGCCAGTAACGACCATCATTACAAAACCAATAGTCGTGACTAAACCTACTCCACCAGTAAAACGAATTAAACCCATTTCTGTAACAAGAACTGTGCAAAAAGAAACAAATATCACAAATAAAGTGGCAGCGATTTCAACGAATAACAATGAAATAATTAACGACAATGAAAATATGTCTTTAATTAATAACGATTCGGTTGATACCTCTGTTAACAAAACAACCTTACAGCTCCGGCCAGCACAACAAGCAGAGGTTGCCTACCAGAAAGGTTATCAACTGTTACAACAAAACAAAGTTTATTCTGCAGAATCAAAACTTCTTCTTGCTCTTGAGCACGATGCCAAACATATTAAAGCACGAGAAGTCCTTGTTGGCCTTTACTTAAAAACAGGCCGCAAAGTTGAAGCCACAGACATTCTAAACAAAGGCATATTACATCTACCTCGATACACTAATTTTAAAAAATTGGCAGCGCGACTATTACTTGATAATAATCAAACCGCTAAAGCCGTTCAGCTACTACTACGCAACAAACCAGCTATGGCAGCAGACTTAAACTATTTCGCTTTACTCGCCGCTAGCTATCAACGAAATAAAAATCATGCTGCTGCGGCAAACACTTATGTTCAATTACTAAAAATAAAACCACGTGAAGGTATTTGGTGGGTCGGCATGGCCGTCTCTCTTGAAGCGCTAAATAAAAACAAAGAAGCGCTCGAAGCCTATGAAAAAGCGCGCCAAACTGGCACTTTAAATACTCGCGTCTCAAACTATTCTTCGCAACGCTTAAAACAGTTAACTGTTACCGCTGAGCCGTAGTGGCATAACAATAAGTCGTTTCAATCACTAGTATCTTTTCAACAACTGAACTAGACTTAATTCATATACTCATAAATTGACCGAAAAGATTCACACCATGCGCTTAACGCTGATTTTTCTTTTATCATCCTTTATTTTGTCCAACGGCTTAAGCGCCGAAGATAAAAGTATCTATAAAAATACCACCGAACAAGGCGTTACCGAATTTTCAGACTTGCCAGGCAAGAATTCAAAAGAAATTAATATTCCTGCTATGAACACCTACAAGGAAACGTTATCAACTAAAAAAAATGTTAAAGAGCCAGTTAAAGAAGGCGAGCTTAAATATAGCCTGTTAACAATATCGTCTCCAAGCAATGATGCCCAAGTACGCTCGAATGCTGGCAAAATATCAATATCAATTCACTCAACACCCAGTTTAAAACCCGGGCATACCGTTAAAATCACTATTGATGGCAAACCTGATCTCACCCTTACCGGCTCAAGTAACAGCATTACGTTCAGCAACATTTCTCGCGGTACGCACACCGCCGAAGCTTCCATTCTTAACCAAGATGGCAAAGTACTTATCAAATCCCCCTCAATTAAGTTCCATTTGCTTAGATTTGCATTTAAGCCACTACCCCCAAAAGCCCCAGCACCCAAGTAATAATCGCACTAAAATGGTGCGCACGCACCATTATTATGCTAAACTTAAGCAAGAATGAGGCTGCTAAAAAATAATTTGTTTACTTCTTTAATTTAACCTATTGAAATACAAGCTAATTATATTTAACTAACCCCCTCAATAATCACAACCTTCGCTTTTATTGGTTGGTTTACTTCTTGCTATATAGAAGAGCATGAATGCATTGGCGACAAATATTTCTTCTCCTTATCAGCGTATCCTTGATGGTTTAAATAGCGCTGTCTTGTTATTTGGCGCCAATCTACGACTTCGATACATTAATCCCGCTGGCGAGATGCTTTTTGAAGTCAGTGCCCGACACCTAATTGGTCAGCATTTTGAGCATTTACTCAATACTCCGTTATGCTCAGCTAAGGATTTGCAAAATGTTTTACGCACCGTTCATCCTATTACTCAGCATGAGATTTCAGTTTCACTTTTAAAAACAAAAGAAATCACGATTGATATGTCGATTAGCCCGATGTTGGATTCTAAAGACGACCCGGAGCTCTTACTCGAATGCCACCAAATCGATCACCTTCTCCGTATTAGCCAAGACGAAAAAAGAGCAGAAGACCAACAAGCCACAAAACAAATTTTACGTGGCCTCGCTCATGAGATAAAAAACCCACTTGGCGGCTTACGTGGGTCGGCTCAACTATTACAACGACAACTGCAAGATGATAATTTAAAAGAATATACCCGTGTCATTATTGACGAAGCTGATCGCTTAAGTTTATTAGTCGATAGAATGGTTGGCTCAAATGAAATTTCTAAACTAAACGATGCCAACATACACGAAATACTTGAACATGTTCGCCAGCTTATTCTCGCAGACTTAGACCATGAAATTTATATCACTCGAGACTACGATCCAAGTATTCCCAATATGCAACTCGACTCGGGGCAAATGATACAAGCCATTATTAATATTACCCGCAATGCCATTCAGGCAATATCTGAGCAAGAAAAAAATTCAAGCGGTAATATTATTTATAGAACTCGCATTTTAAGAAATTTTAATATCGGCAACATACGTCACCGCCTTGCACTTGAATTACAGATTGAAGACAACGGACCAGGTATACCTGCAGATTTACAAAATAAAATTTTCTTTCCAATGGTTACCGGTCGTGCAGCAGGCACGGGGCTTGGTTTATCGATAGCACAATCAATTATACAACAACACCATGGAATGCTTGAATGTAGTAGCAAACCAAACCAAACAGTATTTACGATTACTTTACCAATACCTGCATAGCCGCTTACCGCTTAACTTTATATAATTATGGATATCACAAAACATGAGTACTGAATCAATTTGGGTTGTTGACGATGACCGATCCATTCGCTGGGTTTTAGAACAAGCGTTAACCCAAGCCAATATTAATGTTAAAACATTCGAAAATGCAGCCGATGTTTTACAGGATTTAGAATCGAATCAACCGGATGCCATAATAAGTGATATTAGAATGCCTGGTATTGATGGCTTAGAATTACTTTCAAAAATTCATGCTAGCCATCCAGAACTTCCAGTTATTATTATAACCGCTCACTCTGATTTAGACAGCGCCGTATCTGCCTATCAAGGCGGTGCTTTTGAGTATTTGCCAAAACCTTTTGATATTGATGATGCGGTTGCTCTTGCACAACGCGCCATTAGTCATAATAAAGCTGAACAAATAAATCAAGAAGAACAAAATACACAAGTCAGTGAAATCATTGGTGAAGCCAGTAGTATGCAAGAAGTTTTCCGAGCAATTGGCCGTTTATCACAGTCGAACATTACGGTTTTAATTAATGGTGAATCTGGTACCGGTAAAGAACTGGTGGCCTCTGCCTTACATCGGCATAGCCCTCGGGCAGCACAACCTTTTATTGCACTCAACATGGCAGCCATTCCGAGAGACTTACTTGAGTCAGAACTTTTCGGTCATGAAAAAGGTGCCTTTACTGGTGCACAAAATTTACGTAAAGGTCGTTTTGAACAAGCTAATAATGGTACTTTATTCTTAGACGAAATTGGCGATATGCCAGCAGAATTACAAACTCGATTATTGCGTGTACTGGCAGACGGCGAATTTTATCGTGTTGGTGGGCATCAACCCGTAAAAGCAGATGTACGTATTATTGCCGCTACACACCAAAACCTTGAACAGCGAGTGGCTAGTGGCGATTTTCGTGAAGATTTATTTCATCGCCTCAATGTTATTCGTATCCATATTCCATCCCTTAAAGAACGTAGAGAAGACATACCGCTTCTTGCCCGCCATTTCTTAAATAAAGCTGCAACCGAACTTGATGTTGAAGTTAAAATTTTAAATAAAGAAACAGAAGATTTTTTATCTCATCTCGATTGGCAAGGCAATGTTCGCCAACTTGAAAATACTTGTCGCTGGTTAACAGTAATGACACCATCACAGCATGTAACGGTTAATGATTTACCACCAGAACTAACCGATAAATCAACGACAACAATGTCAGAAGGTAGCTGGACAGATGCCTTTAAAATTTGGGTTGATCAACAATTAAATAAAAATGAAAAAGATATTCTAAGTACCGCAACTCCACAATTTGAAAAGATATTAATTGAATCTGCTTTAAAGAAAACAGGCGGACGACGACAAGACGCTGCTGTTTTATTAGGCTGGGGTAGAAATACACTGACTCGGAAAATTAAGGAATTAAACTTATAATATAAAACATACGCTAAATGTAATCGTTACCAGTAAACCCAATATACTCAAATCTGTATACTTTTAAAAAGTGTTGCAGTATTTGCTTTTTCAATATTTGACTGTTTTTCGTTCAATAACTCAATCAAGTTTTTTAATTAACTTGTTTTATAAGATATAAAATTGTAACACATCACTTATTTAGCTAGGATTGTTTAAGTTCAATTTAGATTTATACCGCTTGCGTCCTAATTAACTGTTATGTGTAAAAAAACAATTAACTTGGAATTAAGATGGATTATGAAAATAAAATATCGATAGATTTTCCCCTTCGAGGAGAGTGGCAATTTTTGTGCCCGCCTGGCCACCATCCTTTTGCTTTTGACTTTGTAAAATCAGATAAAAATAGAAAGAAATATTCAAGTTTTAACCGAGTTAAATATTTTATTGGTCACATTCCTGCTAATAAATATTATTGTTGGGAGAAACCTATTTATTCCCCTATTGATGGAACTATAATACAGGTAGGTGTGGGATATGAAGACGAACAGAGAACCAATATTTATAAAACAATATTAAAGTGGTACAACGCGACTTATAAATTTAAGCCCAAAGAAGTAAATGGAAAGCTGGACATAAGACCAAATGCAGGAAATCATGTAATGATTCAATCAAAGGAAGGTTATATAGTTTTCCTCGCCCACCTAAGAAATGCATCTATTAAAGTAAATGAAGGTCAATTTATAGAATCTGGTGATTTAATTGGTAGTGTAGGAAATTCAGGGAACTCAACAATGCCTCATTTGCATATAAATCTATTTGACCAAATGAGAGAGCCATTCAGCGCAAAAGTTATTCCTTTTGTTTTCAAAAAATATATGGAATTAAATGGAGAAGGAAACTGGAAAAAACACACATTAAATATTCCTAGAGTAAAATCTTTTATAAAAATAGAGAGCGTGACAAATGATTAAACACATAACAAATAGCTCCAGCGGACAATTCAAAGCGGCACTTGTTTTGCATACGCAAAAACGTGCCACTTTGATTTGCAGCTGAGCAAGGCGTTATGTGTAAAAAATGAAAAACACAAAATTTAATAATTTTGAAGTTGAAAAAACATTCAATGCTTACTCTAATAAAATAAAAAAACATTTATTGTCTGTTCGTGAATTAATATTTGAAATAGCTCATAAAACGAATGAAGTCGGTAATATTGAAGAAACTTTAAAATGGGAAAATCCAAGTTACATAACAAACAAACCCAAGACTGGCACAACTATAAGACTTTCGAATGTGCGAGGAAGCAACAGTGAATATGCAATTTCCGTTCACTGCCAAACAACGTTGATTGCAGAATTTAAAGAGAGATATCCTGAATTAAAATATGAAGGTAATAGGAGTATAATTTTAAACCCTAATGAAAAATTACCATCATATGAAATTAAAGAATTTATTTTTTTGGCTTTAACATATCACTACCGAAAGAAGCATGGCATTGGCATATAAAATACATAACAAACGACTGTGGTGTCAACACCATTCGCTTTGCTTATGTGGACGCCGCAAAGCGGCGCCAGTTATCTAAACGTTATGTTTAAAAAATATAAATGAAACTTCACGTAATAAGGCAAGAACTCGAAAAATATTTTGCTGAGAAATACACACATAAATATATTGAGTTCGGTGGGTATTTTTACATCAAACCATATAAGTCACTAAGCAACTCACCTATGCAGCATTATTTTAAATCTGGAAAGTATAAAGAATTAAATGATCCTAAATTGGAAATTTTTTGGCAGGAAATAAAGAAGCGTGAACTTTATTGGAATATATTCGTTATTACAGTTTTCGCTTTATTTTATGTCTTTAACCGTGAATGAATCAGATGACAAATCATTCAAAACTGCTGCCGCGTTTGGAGCCCGCTTAACTCGGCCTTATACTACGGAAAATAATAAGTGCGGCTAAAGAGAGGATGCAGTTCGAATCAAAATACTTTTGATTTGATACACATAGGATGTTTATTCTGCCTATGCTTGAAGAATCAGATGTTCAAAAAATATTTAATAGTACTCTCCAGGAATATCATTTTTTCGAACAGTAACCTTGCCAACTTGCTTACCTGACATTCTCAGTAATTCATCACCCGAAAATTCAAAACCAAGCTTTAGGGCTATACGTGCAACATCATCTGCCGTTGCAGTAGCGAGTACCTCACTTTTGAGTGCAGGCTCTGACTGCATTTTTATTAAAAATGCCTCAAGTTGATCTAATGCCATATTTGAAATTCCTTATTTCGCTAACGATTATAAAAAACATTACAAGCCTTAGGGAAATTTTACTATTCTTTTAAGTTAGAGGCAATGAGTTGAGCAGCCAGAAGACTCACTATATACGCACGAATTAGAGATCCTAGAAACAATGCCCATATTTTGATTATAGAGAAAAAATTAGTTAACGATATTTCTCAAATTGAGACTATTGAGTTTGTTAAAAATACTTAACAATAATAGGCAATATACGATTAATACAATGTATCAACACTTTGCGAATGCGTTGCGTTGACTCTAAACCAACCCGCGATGCTATAGCGCTTTTGTTTTGCGGTTAAGACTTCATGTGGGAATTTTTCGCTTAAGAACATTACTAGCTTACCCGTGCTTGGCATGATTTTTTCTAATATGGTTTTACTATCGCTATCATACAAAACTAACTCACCGCCGCTGTCTATATTCCATTGTTCATTTAAATATAAAACCGTTGATAAGCTACGATTAGTTTTACCTTTTAAAGCATCACGATGTTTTTTATAAAAATCGCCTCGTTGATAAATAGAGTAATGGCATTCATAGTCAAATAACCCTAGGAATAATTTTTGATTTAATGCAGATCTTAATTGTTCCATCCATTCTAAATACTGATTATCTGCCTGATTATTTTTATCTAACCAATTAATTTTGTCTCGACGAATGTCTTCATTGTTTTGTAATAGCTCACCTCGCCCAATCGCTGCTTTTTTTAAATCATTATCTGTTAGTGATTGAATTCGTTGTTGAAGAATTTTTAATATTGCACTCGGTACAAAATTATCTATAATAATATAACCTTTCTCTGTTATAGCTTTAACAATGTTATTAACTAACTCTTCTTTTATTAATGCCACTATGAGATTCGAATTCTAACGACATTCATTATATCGAACGACATGCCAGCAACAATTTCAGTAACCGGATAATAAGTTAAGTTTACGCGTTGACCTTTTAAGTTTTTATAGGCTTTTTTACGCTTATATTTAAACGGGACTTCACAGCCTTCTATCATAAGTGAATTAATAACCCATTCGCCATCTTGGCGCTGAGTATGCGATATCACCGTTTTCATATCTGAGTGAATCGTTTCACTATGCTTTTTTGTGATTTTTTCAGGTGAGCTGTTTATGGTTTTATTTTTCATTGTACTTAATTAAACATTGCTGTCATCTTAGTGAGTGAATATTTTAATCTAAAACTCAATGAATATCGCGCAAAAATAAAAAAGTGAATCTTAATTGGAATCAATTAAGCGTGTTCATCTCTTTACAGCCAAGCTATCTTGAGCTTGGCTATAAAGAATACGATTAATGGCTAGCGGATAATTCCATTTGCGTTTTCATACCCATTTTTTTCATTACCCATGAAGGAGGGCAAAAACCGGTAAACGCACTTTGTAATACATTGAATCCCACAAAAACGGTTACCCAAGTCCATAATGGATTATGGAATAACGCTAATAGTGATGTTACTAATACCATTGTTCCTATCAATACAAGCATTGCTTTTTCTATTGTCATGTTCTTTCTCCCGAATCACACAATTTAACCTAGAGGTTATATATTTACATATTTAAATTGCGAGTTATGTCTTCAAAGATACATAAGGCTTAAATAAAAACGCTCTATTCTGCTTTAAAGCCGAATGCCTTGTCATGTACATAGACCAACTTACAGTCTTCTATGTATTTCGCATCATGAATACGATTCGCTTTAACATAACCCGTTTCACCAGTATTCAAGGTTAATGGCTCGCCATCTGCCTCTAACCCATTATTACCTTGGCGATAAAATTGAATAACCATTTTACCTTCAACCACTACAGTCATATCATCACCGGGGTGAGAGTGAATGGGTTCCTCCGAACCGGCTTGCCAGCGCTCTAACATAACATCCACACCACTGTCATTTGTTGGATAGGTTGTTCGCAGCGTAAAACCCTCGGGCGTATCGGGTGTTGTTACATGATTTTGCCAAATAGTGCTGCTTTCGCTATTCAAATCTACATTTTGCCCCATCGATACTTACCTCTTTAAGCCTGAAACGGGCAATATAGTTTATCTTCTCGTAATGAAACAGTATCAATCTGCAAGGTTATTGGCTTGCACGCTAAATTACTCTGACTATCTTGCCTAATCTGCTGTAATATTCTTATGCTTATATTGTCTTAACGAACCACTATACTTAATTTACTTTCATGCCTGACTCAAAAATAACGACTTTCTCATTCCTTGCACCAAAATATTGGCCAACTTGGTTTATTTTAGGTTTTTTGCGTTTAATCATTTTTTTACCTTATAAAACCCAAATGTGGCTAGGCCGCCAACTCGGTAACTTAAGCTATGCGTTAATCCCTAAACGCAAAAATATCGTAAAGACCAATATTCGACTGTGTTTTCCCAAATTGAGCGAGCAACAGCAAAAATCGCTTGTACAAAAAACCATTGAATCAACCGGCATGGGCATTATTGAAATTGGGCTCAGCTGGTGGGCCAGTGAATCGTTTCTTCGACAAGCACACACTGTTCATGGCATTGAGCACCTTCATTCTGCCATTGCTAAAAATAAAGGGGTTATTTTACTTGCTAGCCACTTCACCACCATTGAAATGAAAGCCGCTTTTCTGGGTTTTTACTCAGATAAGATAAAATATGTCTATAAACGTGCCCATAATCCTCTTTTTGAGTGGTTTTTATCAACAAAACGACTCGAAAACTGTGCTGGGCTGCTGCAACACAAGAATCTCCGCGATATTATTCGCAGTATTAAGCAGGGTAATATTGTAACTTTTTCACCCGATCAGGATTTTGGTGAAAAAGATTCCGTTTTTGCTCCCTTTATGGGAATTTCAACTTGTACGCTAACCTCGCCACAACGATTAGCTCAAATTTCTGGTGCACCAATAGTCCCCGTGCATGTAAAACGCTCTTATAACAGTAAGCCACCTTATAGCCTGCACTTTGGCCCCATTGTCGAACCCTTTCCGACGGACGATTCGATACATGATGCCACTTCAATTAATAACGCCATTGAAAAGCAAATAGCCACGGCGCCTGAACAATATCTTTGGGCACATCGCCGCTTCAAAAGTCGCCCAAATGGCGAAGCAGACGTTTACACTAAGAGGTAAGTGCTGCTACGAAAACTGTATCTAAGTATTTTTAGTTAATAATCGGTCGAGATGGTTTGCGAATGCTTGCCGATCTGTTTGGTTAAGTGGTGCTTGGCCACCGGTGTGGACTCCACTCGCTCGCATAGTATCCATAAAATCGCGCATATTGAGTTTCTGCTTAATACTATCTAGCGTATACATTTCCCCACGAGGGTTCAGTGCCTGCCCGCCTTTTTCAATGACTTCGGCAGCTAATGGAATATCGCCAGTTATAACAAGGTCGCCGTCATTGACTTGTTTTACTATTTCATTATCGGCTACATCAAAACCTGAAGGAACTTGAATACTTTTTAAGTATGGAGACGGCGGTGTTTTTATAAATTGATTTGCAACAAAGGTGGTGGTTGTTTTAGTGCGCCCTGCAGCCTTAAATAAAATTTCTTTTATTACCACAGGGCACGCGTCTGCATCGACCCAAATCTTCATAAACAAAGCCACATTTTATTTATCTGACCAGACAGCAAATTCATTTCCGCTGGGCTCAGTAAAATGAAAACGCCGACCTCCTGGAAAACTAAAAATGTCTTTTATAATGAGACCGTTTGCTTTTTCTATTTTTTCTAGTGTTTGCTCTAACTCCTTACTATAAAAAACAATAAGGACTGCACCATTTTTTGTGTTTGAACTTAAAGGCGACTTAAAAAAACCACCGTTTATTGTCTGGTCTGAAAATGCCGTATATTCCGGCCCATAGTCTACAAATGACCAACCGAATACTTTTTTAAAAAAAGCTTTCGTTACTTGAATATCGCTAACAGGAAATTCAATGTAGTTTATTTTTTCGTGATTATTCATATTGTAATAATTTAGCTTGATGGATTTTTAATATCTTTTCTTAGTTCACGCGCTTTTTTAAAAAATTTATAAATACCGGTGCTACCGCCCGCTAGAAACAGCCCCGTTAAAATAAGAGAAATATTATGAGGGCGGTCAACGTCATATATCATTGCTACCATATCTAGGTTTAATCTATAAACAACAATAATACTAACAAGTGACGAAATCCACGGCTTTATATCAAACCCTTCATAACCTGTTTGTTTATCAAGGGCTTGTTCAATTTTTTGCCATAATTTTGTATCAAATATTTGATACAGCGCACGTTCAATAATTAATGCCAGCACAGCAAACGCCATAATAATTGCAATAAAGTTTTCCCAATAATCCTGACTTATCTCTGGCACAGTATTCTCCCTAATTTATTGCTGATAGATTTTATTCTAGTCCTTTTTCCGCTTCTAGTACCACATCGTACATTGGTAGAATAGAATCTGGGTTCAACGAAATACTCTCTATACCTTGTTGCACTAGCCAAGTTGTCATCTCGGGAAAATCCGATGGCGCTTGCCCACAAATACCAATATATTTATTTTGTTTTTTACATGCTTTAATGGCAAGTGACATTAATTGTTTTACTGCTGGGTTACGCTCATCATAACCTTGTAATAATCCAGAATCGCGGTCAACACCTAATGTAAGTTGCGTTAAATCATTACTGCCAATTGAAAAACCATCAAACAATTCTAAAAATTCATCGGCCATTAATGCGTTAACCGGTAGCTCACACATTAAATATATATTGAGGTTGTCAATACGGTGCTTTAAACCATTTTGTGACATTAACTCTAGTGTTCGTTTTGCTTCATCAACACTACGTACAAATGGAATCATAATCGATACATTGGTTAGACCCATGACATTACGCACTTGTTTAATCGCATCACACTCCATCGCAAAACACTCTTGATACTCTTTTGTTGGATAACGCGCAGCGCCTCGAAACCCAATCATAGGATTTTCTTCTTTTGGTTCAAATGCCTGTCCACCAATAAGTGAGGCATATTCGTTAGATTTAAAATCACTTAAACGCACAATAACCTTTCGCGGGTAAAATGCTGCCGCAATTGTGCCGATTCCTTCAGCAAGTCGATTAACAAAGAAACTTCTTGGGTTTGCGTAACCATGTGCTAAAAATTTTATTTTTGAGCGAATAGTCGGATCTAAGTGCTCATACTCCAATATTGCTTTTGGGTGTACCCGTATCATGGTATTGATAATAAATTCTAGGCGCGCAAGCCCGACACCCTCAGCAGGTAAAAATGAGGCCTCAAATGCTTTTTCTGGGTTTGCTAAATTGATCATCAATTTGGTTTTTGGTTTTTTGCTGGTATCAACCTGATACTGCTTGTGAGTAAACGCCAACTTACCTTGATAAACATTGGCACTATCACCTTCAGCACAAGAAACCGTTACCATTTCACCAGAATCAATTCGATGCGTTGCATCGTTGCAACCAACAATGGCGGGAATTCCAAGTTCGCGCGCTATTATTGCTGCATGGCAGGTTCGGCCTCCGCGATTTGTAACAATGGCCGAGGCAATTTTCATTATTGGCTCCCAATCAGGGTCCGTTATGTCGGTCACCAATACTTCGCCAGGTTTTAATTCATGCATGAATGCCGCTTCTAAAATTACCCGTGCATTCCCATACGCTATTTTGTTGCCAATACTCTTTCCGCTAGTTAGTACCTTAGATTTTTCCTCAAGGGTATAGGTTTCTATAACAGAGGCGTTTGTTTGCGACTGCACTGTTTCAGGGCGTGCTTGCAAAATATACAGTTTGCCATCCTCACCATCTTTCGCCCACTCGATATCCATCGGTTTATCAATATTTGCTTCACGAGAATAATGTTTTTCAATCTTTATCGCATAATCTGCTAGCTCAAGAATTTCATCATCATTTAAGGTGAATTTTTTCCGATCTTCTTGATGAACATGGACATTACGTGTTGATAGGCCAGCCGCATTATCGCTGGCATAAATCATTTTTAGTGCCTTATCTCCGAGCTGGCGTTTTATTATTGGCCGATTGCCGCTTTCCAGTGTATTTTTATATACATAGAATTCATCCGGATTCACCGCACCTTGAACCACATTTTCACCTAATCCATATGCTGCAGTAATAAAAACGGCATCTCTAAAACCAGATTCTGTATCCAGTGTAAAAATAACCCCTGCACTCCCTAAGTCTGCTCGCACCATTTTCTGTATACCAATGGATAGTGCAACATCCATATGCGAGAAGCCTTTATCAACCCGATATGAAATAGCGCGATCTGTAAAGAGGGATGCATAAACGCGTTTACAAGTGTTGATAACATTTTCAACACCTTTGATATTTAGATAAGTTTCTTGCTGGCCAGCAAATGATGCATTAGGTAAATCTTCAGCCGTTGCAGAACTGCGAATGGCAACCGCGCAACTTCCTTGCTCACATAAACCTTGATAACCATGAACAATCTCTTGTTGTAGATCTTCTGGCATCTTGGCATGAACGATCCAATTACGAATCGTTTTACCTGTTTCAGCCAAGGCGGTTACATCATGCGTATTTAAATCTTTTAATAAAGAATCGATTTTTTCTTTAAGTGCATTGTGCTCAAGGTAATGCCAATATGCTTTTGACGTTGTTGCGAAACCTGCCGGTACCCGAATACCTTCCTTTGAAAGGTTTGAAATCATCTCACCTAAAGAGGCATTTTTTCCACCGACTTGATTTATATCTTTTAGCCCGGCTTCTTTAAAATCAATAATATATTTCATAGAGCAATTCTCTCTTTATATTGGCTGCTTAATAAGTGCTTCTCGCATTTGCATATAAGCAATAAGAAACTCAAATAACATTCGCCAGAATAATTCCATAAATATAAAAACGATTATAAAAGTGATGGCTAATTTTATTCGTTGTCCAGAGTTAAGAGATTTCCATACAAGTTCTTTTCCTTGCAAATAGGCCTCATTTATAAAATCATATTTTTTTAGCAACCACAGCATTAAAACCCAAATGCCAACTGGAAAAATAATGGCACCGATATAATAAAAAATAATTAACGCTTCGATACTTAAAAATGTTTTAAAGGTTAAGAAATCCATTATTTTCCTTACTGTAAATTAGCTGACTTAATTTTATTTAACGAATATATCCTAATAAGCTAGCGCCAATATAAAGTACACTAGCTATCATTAAACCGCTACCCCAAAAAGTCAGCCAAACTTGCTTACTTCTAATACCTGCGATAACAAAAATAATTCCTATCACTAGGCCAATAATAACTGAAAAACCGACTAAACCATCTCGAACGGGTTCACCCAAATTATTTATATCTTCACCTATTCGATAACGCATAAATACACCTTCCTATATTTTTCTGTAGTACTTTTATACCATAAAAAAACCCCGATAATAATCGAGGTTTTCTGAGTTAATGCTTATATAAATAATAAACGCGTTCAACTACATCATTAAATATCTATATTATTTGCATTAAGCGCATTTGTTTCAATAAAGAGACGACGCGGTTCAACTTGATCTCCCATAAGGGTAGTGAAAATTTCATCGGCTGCAATCGCATCTTCTATTCGAACTTGTAGTAGACGACGATTATCTGCATCTAATGTCGTTTCCCAAAGCTGATCCGGATTCATTTCACCCAGCCCTTTATAGCGTTGAATATTTAAACCACGTTTTGACTCATCCATTAACCAGTTCATTACACCAGTAAAGTTATCAAAGCGCTCTTGTTTATCACCACGTTTAACATAAGCGCCTTCGCCAAATAAACCATCTAACTGTTCCGTTAACACCTTCATAGCGGCATATTCACCAGACTCAAAAAAATCTGGCTTCATTGCTTTTTCATAATCTAGACCATGACGTGTTTCTATAATCTTTGTTTCCCAAACACCTGCTTCACTTTGTGCTTCAAACTCAATATGTATTTGTAATGATTCATCTAGCTTTATCTTTTCATTTAATTGTTCAAACCAAGTTTGCATATAACTATTATTATTTAAATCTTCTAAACTTAGAATTGGTAACTCTAAAATTAAACGTAATACTTTCGACGAATAGCGTCGTGATAATCGATTGATACTTTGAATAACCATCACATGTTGTTTTGCTATTGTCTCTAAGGCAACACCCGACATTGCAGGTGCCGACGCATCAACAAATAACTCAGTATTATCAAGAGCGATTTGTAGTAGGTAGTCGTTTAGCTCACCATCATCTTTTACGTAACGTTCTTGTTTACCTTTCTTCACTTTATACAACGGTGGTTGTGCAATATATATATAACCATTTTCAATAAGCTCAGGCATTTGACGATAAAAGAATGTGAGCAATAAAGTACGGATATGTGATCCATCGACGTCGGCATCCGTCATAATAATAATTCGGTGGTAACGTAGTTTTTCGAGCTTAAATTCTTCTCGCCCAATCCCGCAACCTAGCGCAGTAATTAACGTGCCGACTTCAACTGAGGAAAGCATTTTATCAAAGCGTGCTTTTTCAACGTTTAAAATTTTACCTTTAAGTGGAAGAATGGCTTGGTACTTTCTGTCTCGACCCTGCTTGGCTGAACCACCAGCGGAGTCCCCTTCCACTAAGAATAATTCAGAAAGTGCAGGATCTTTTTCTTGGCAATCTGCAAGTTTGCCAGGTAAACCAGCTATATCTAATGCACCTTTACGGCGTGTCATTTCTCTTGCTTTACGTGCTGCTTCGCGTGCACGAGCCGCATCAACAATTTTACTCGCAATGCCCTTAGCATCAGCAGGGCTTTCAAGAAGGAATTCTTGCAGTTTTTCTCCAACAGTCGATTCAACAATACCTTTTACTTCGGAAGAAACCAGTTTATCTTTTGTTTGAGATGAAAATTTAGGATCGGGTACTTTTACTGATAACACAGCGGTTAAACCTTCGCGTGCATCATCACCACTAACATTTACCTTGGCTTTTTTGGCAACACCACTTTGCTCAATATAATTATTTAGGCTTCGTGTTAATGCACCTCGGAAACCTGCTAAATGGGTTCCACCATCTCGTTGTGGAATATTATTAGTAAAGCAGAATATATTTTCTTGGTATGAGTCATTCCACTGCATCGCTACTTCAACCATCACATCATCTTTTAATGTTTCGGTATAAAAAACCGTTTCATGTAGTGGTGTTTTGTTTTTATTTAAGTGTTCGACAAAGGCTCTAATACCGCCAATGTATTCAAATTTATCATGCTTGGTGTCATCTCGTTCATCCGTTAGCGTAATACACACGCCAGAATTTAAAAACGACAGTTCGCGTAAACGTTTTGCAAGAATATCGTAATGATATTCTGTGGTGCTAAAAATTTCATGACTAGGATAAAAGCGTATTTCGGTTCCCGTTCTATTCGTATCTGAGATTGCTTTTAATTCAGTAACCGGGTCACCATTTGAATAATCTTGCTCGTGCTTCTTCCCTTCACGCCAAATAGTTAATTTAAGTTTTTCGGATAATGCATTTACAACCGAGATACCGACTCCATGTAAACCACCAGAAACTTTATAGGAATTATCATCGAATTTTCCACCTGCATGTAAGACGGTTAAAATAACTTCAGCAGCCGAGCGGCCTTCTTCTTCATGAATATCAGTGGGAATTCCACGGCCATCATCTTTAACAGAGATAGAGCCATCCGCATGAATAATAACATCAACAGAACTACAGTGGCCGGCAAGCGCTTCATCAATTGAGTTATCAACGACTTCGAAAACAAGGTGGTGCAAACCTGTTCCATCATCAGTATCACCAATATACATACCGGGACGTTTGCGAACTGCATCAAGGCCTTTTAAAACCTTAATATTGGACGAATCATAAGTCGGATCAGCCATGCTTTTTTCCTTATAAACCACTGGGTTTTGTTAGTTATTTTTACTGATATGTTCAAATTAAACACTCTAGTAAGAATTACACTTAGTATACCACTTCTTTTACTACTCCGTGTTCCACGTGAAACACTGTTTTTGATACCGCTAAATCTAAATCTAATAGCTTCGCATCGGTTGTTGTAACAAAAATCTGTGCCTGCGTTTCATTTAGTAGAGTCATTAGGGCTTGTCGATGTGTCTCATCAAGCTCCGCAGGCAAATCGTCAACTAAAATGATACACGATTGTTGGTTCTGAGCTTGTAAATACTGAATTTGAGCTAATCGCAAGGCACTAACCAATAATTTCTGCTGACCACGTGATAAACCTGCTTGTACTGCTATACCACGAGATTTCATAATTAAGTCTGCTCGATGTGGGCCAACGCGAGTATGTTTAAATTGGCAATCTTGTTCATAGCTCTTATCCAAGCCTTCTGAATAATTTAGGTCTTTTGGCCAGCCTGGCTGGTACTCTAGATTAATATCTTCATTAATTAGCTGTTCAGTATAATTTTTGATTATTGGCGTTATACCCTCTAAATACTCCAGCCGAGATTGATGGAAAACTTCAGAAACCTCAATTAATGGTTGATCCCAACTTCTTACCTGCTGTTCTGATTGATTTTGGCGGAGTGCTGCATTACGTTGTCTTAATATTTTATGATATGACTTCCACGTTTGTAAAAAACCATGTTTCACGTGGAACACGCCCCAATCGATAAATTGGCGCCTAAATTTAGGCCCATCTTCCAGCAAGCGATGCGATTCTGGGGTAATAACTTGAATAGGCACTAACGCCGCAAGTTTAGAGCTTAAATTAATCACTGATTTATTAAGGTGAATTTTAGTGCTACTTCGATTACGGCCTAAACCAATAGTATGTGTAAAATCAGTATTATCTTGGTATTTAGCAATAACCTGCATTTCAGTTTTTTTATGTTGAATTATGTGATTAATTCGATGGGTACGAAATGATTTAACTTGACTAATAAGGTAGATGGCTTCTAAAAGACTTGTTTTACCGCTAGCGTTTGCGCCTTCAATTATATTGAAGCGCGAGTTAGGTTTTAAAGAACAATCATTAAGGTTTCGTACATGTTTAAGTGATACCTGTACTAAACTCACAAAAATACCCTAGTTTAAAATAATACTTATAAACGCATTGGCATGATGACGTAGCTACACGTATCATCATTTTTTGCTTGAATCATGCAACTAGAATTAGCATCTTTGAATTTTATAACTACATTCTCATCTTTCAGTGTATTTAATACATCTAAGAAGTAAGCAACATTAAAGCCTATCTCAAATTCAGCACCGGAATAAATTACTTCAATCTCTTCTTCTGCTTCTTCTTGGTCTGGATTATTTATCGTTGCATTTAACATATTTGCACTTAATGTTAGCCGCATTCCACGGTATTTTTCATTCGATAAAACAGAAGTTCGACTAAAGGCTTGTTTTAATACATCACGAGAGCACTCTAAAAATGCATCATTATCTGAAGGAAGGACTTGATTATAATCAGGGAATTTACCATCAATAAGTTTTGAGGTGAAAGTAATCGCACCCAGGGTCGCTTTTATTAAATTATCACCTAATTGAATTTTTATAAGATCATCTGAGTCACTTAATAATTTTGATAATTCACTAACACCTTTACGTGGAATAATTATTTGACGTTGATCAGTAATACCCGTTTCAATAAGTTCTTTTGAGATAGCAAGTCGGTGCCCATCGGTTGCTACCGTTACAATATGTTGTGGATCAATTTCTAGCATCAAACCGTTCAAATAATAACGGACATCTTGTTGTGCCATTGAAAATTGAACTTGATCAATGAGTTTTTTAAATGTTGATTGTTTTAATGTTATTTCTTGAGAGACATTAAGCGCCTCGCTTTGTGGAAACTCATTAGCCGGTAATGTTGATAACGTAAAGCGGCTTTTTCCTGAGCGAATAATAGCTTTGTTAGAATCAATATTAATATTTATATTTGCACCGTCAGGTAAGGTGCGACAAATGTCTAAGAATTTTTTTGCAGGTAATGTAGTTTCACCCGTTTCGTTAGATTCAATCTCAGTATTAATAACCATCTCAACTTCTAAATCAGTTCCAGTTAAAGAAAGATTATTGTTATCAACTTTAACAAGAAGATTAGATAATATAGGAGAATTTTGTTTTCTTTCTACAACACTTGCTACATGTTGGAGAGGTTTTAAAATATTATCTCTTAGAATACTAATTTTCATTTTTGCTTTTATATCCTTTGTCTAGGTAGTCTTTATTTTTTAGTTGTCTTTAATTAAATATATATATATATAATAATTACTATTATTATTAGCAATTAAATTACTGTTAGTAAGTCTTATAACAGCTTATATATCATTACGTTATCGCCAATTAAGGTCTGTGTATAACCATTATGTAGCTATTATATTGCCTGTGGATAGAATGTGCATAAGTAAGCAAATGTATCATCATAAAAGTTATCCACAGCTTGTTCGTTATATTGCCAAGCCTTATGCACAAGTTATGTCATATATATAAGGAATAACTACGTGCTCAATGTTCTTAATAAATTTCTATAGTCCTCATCAATAATTGGATCTTCTTCTTTCAGCTCCTCAATTTTACGGCATGCATGCAATATGGTTGTGTGGTCACGACCACCAAAAGCATCTCCAATTTCTGGGTAGCTATGGTTTGTGAGTTCTTTACAAAGCGCCATGGCTAATTGTCGAGGACGTGTTACTGAGCGTGTTCGCCGTTTTGAGTGCATATCTGAAATACGAATTTTATAATAGCTTGATACCGTTTTCTGGATATTATCAATAGAAATCATTTTTGCGTGAGAGGATAATAAATCACGTAATGCCTCTTTTGCAAAGTCGAGGGTAATGGGTTTATTGCTGAAGTTAGCGTTCGCTATTACTCTACGTAAGGCACCTTCTAATTCTCGTATATTTGAGCGAATTCGTTCGCCAATGAAAAAGGCAACTTCTTCGGGAAGGTCGATATTCGTTTGTTGTGCCTTGCTCATTAAAATTGCAACACGAGTTTCTAATTCCGGTGGTTCAATCGTAACCGTTAACCCCCAACCAAACCGGGATTTCAGTCGTTCTTCAAGCCCATCGATTTCTTTTGGATAACGATCGCAGGTCATAATGATCTGTTGGTTATTTTCCAGAAGCGAATTAAAGGTGTGAAAAAGCTCTTCTTGGGAGCGACCTTTTCCAGCAAAAAATTGAATATCGTCAATTAATAGTGCATCGACAGAACGATAGTAACGTTTAAACTCATTAATCGTATTGTGCTGAAAAGATTTAACCATATCTGAAACAAAACGCTCTGAATGTAAATACACTACATTCGATTTAGGGTTGTGATCTTTTATTAAATTACCGACCGCATGCATTAAATGTGTTTTACCTAAACCCACGCCACCATAAATAAATAATGGGTTATAAGCGGTACCTGGGTTTTGTGAAACTTGGGTAGCCGCCGCACGTCCCATTTGGTTAGATTTACCCTCTACGAATGAGTCAAAGGTAAAATTTGGGTTCAAGCCATTTTTGCGAGCAAAGCTACTCGCTTGCTCTTGTCTTGGGCTTGATTCATTTTGATGGTTAACGGCTGAATCAACTTCGTGGCTACCAACGAGTATTTTAATCGGCGTTATAAATTTAGGCTCAAGCTGACTAATGATGCCGTTAATTAGATGACTAAATTGCTCATTGACAGTATCAAGAACGAAACTATTAGGTGCAAGTAAGCGAGCATCTTCATTGTCTAGTACAAAATGTAGAGGGCGGATCCATGTATTAAATTGTTGAGGAGAAAGCTCTCCTTCCAGACGATCCAGGCATTGATCCCAAAGTGATTGCAATACACTCCCCCAACGGAATTATCTTTTATTATTAATGAGTTATAGTAATATATACGGTGAAAAAGACATTGCGGAGAATGTTATTTTATTAGACCGTTGAAAAGATAAATGTAACACCGACGAAAAAAGTTATCCACAGTTAAATCGAAATAGCGTGATGAAATTTATGTATTTTAGCTGTCCAATAAAGTCGTTTTTTATCTAAACACTGGTTGACATAAATGCCTATAAACAGTACTCTTGCCTGCCTTTTTTGGCGAAACCTTCGGTTACATTGGGATCGAAAGGCTTGCTAGTAACTTATTGATTTTTAACGGGTGATATTAAGATGAAACGTACCTTTCAACCAAGTACTTTAAAACGTGCTCGCTCACATGGTTTTCGTGCGCGTATGGCAACTAAAAGTGGCCGTGCCATTATTAATGCTCGTCGTGCAAAAGGCCGTAAACGTTTAAGCGCCTAATTCTTGAATAAAATTCTGTCGTGTCCATTTCGGATTATCATGTGGCAGAATCCTATTTTAAGCAGCCCTGTTTAAATCAACCCTATAAAGATCCAACTGTTGATTACGTGACACAAAATACTAATACAGTCGCGCAAACAGGGTCGTTTACTCGAGCGAATCGACTCCTTACCCCTGCACAATTTAGTACCGTTTTTGAAAAACCGTATAAACGTCATCATGCGTATTTACTTATTCTTGTCAGAAAAAATAAACTAAGTGAAAATGACCCCACTGAAGAGTGTGTAAACTCGAATAGGGAAACCCCAGCAAGAATGGGTTTAGCGGTAGCGAAAAAGAATATAAAATTAGCTGTAAGAAGAAATAGATTTAAACGAATTGTGCGCGAAAGTTTTCGCTTACATAAGGTACAATTAGCGGGTTTAGATATTGTGGTTCTTGCGAAGCAAGCAGCGAATGGCGCAACTTCCCAGCAAATTAGAACAGTACTCGAACAGCAATGGCAACATTTAGCAAAGCACTTCAATATCCCTTCTTATTAATTATAAGAATATATCGTTATGCGATAAGTCCATTATTGGGTCCGCGTTGTCGGTTTTATCCCAGTTGTTCAAGTTATGCAGAAGAAGCCATAAAGATTCATGGTGTTGCAAAAGGTGGCTGGTTAGCAACAAAAAGAATATGTCGGTGTCACCCTTTTGCAGAAGGCGGTGTCGACCCAGTACCTGAAAAGGTAACTGAAAAAAATATAGAAAGTAATCATTGAGAAATAAAAATTTAAGAAGGTTGTAAAAGAGTATGGAACAACAGCGTTTAATGTTATTTGTTGCTTTGGCATTTATTATGTTTTTAATGTTTGATGCATGGAAGCAGGATCATGCGATTGAGGATATTTCGAAAACAGCTTCAACTGTTACACAAGCGAATCAATCAGGCGCAGTTCCAGGCAGCCCTACAAGCAAAGGAACCATTCCAAACAATGAAATTCCTGTTGCAGAGTCGACACCTCAATCTGCAAATACAAGTTCAACCGTTCCTTCTGAACAAGGCACCGATATTTTTAAACAAGGCCAAACAATTCATGTTGTAACCGATGTTTTTGATATTACAATTAATACGGTTGGTGGCGATATACGTCAAGTTAAATTGCTTGATTACCCGGCAAAACTCAATGAACCAGAAAATCCATTTTTATTAATGAATGAAACGCTACCTAGAGTTTTTGTTGCGCAAAGTGGTTTCACTGGAAAAAGTGCTGATGCGAATACCATTATTTCAGCGCCTAACCATTTAGATGTATACAAGGCTGATCGCACTAATTATGTTTTAGAGGAATCTAAAGATTCGATGGATGTAAATTTATATTGGATGAGCCGTGATGGTGTTCAATTTACTAAAACTTATACTTTTCATCGTGGCAGCCATAAAGTTGACGTAAAACAAACTGTCCAAAATAATTCAACAAGGACATGGCGTGGTAATGCTTATTACCAATTACAACGAACACAAGTATCAGAGGTTGACCAGTCTCAATTTATTTATACTTATATGGGCGGTGTTTTATATTCACCAGAAGAACGATACGAAAAAATTTCGTTCGAGGATATGCTCGATAGCAACTTAAAAAGAGATATTACCGGTGGTTGGGCTGCGATGATCCAGCATTATTTTTTAAGTGCATGGGTGCCAGAGAAAGAACAAGCTAAAACATTTTATACAACCTATAAACAAAGAAATGTTGTTTATACCATTGGCTTTAGAGATAAAAACGAAACCCATGTTGCCCCTGGTGCAAGGCAAACGTTTAGTACCACTTTTTATGCAGGACCGAAAGATCAGGCTCAGCTTGAAAAGATTGCAGAAGGTTTAGAATTAACCGTTGATTACGGTGTGTTAACCATTATAGCAAAACCAATATTCTGGTTACTAACGAAAATACATGGCGTTGTCGGTAACTGGGGTTGGGCAATTATCTTTTTAACTATTTTGATAAAACTAATGTTTTATAAATTATCAGAAGCAAGTTATAAATCAATGGCAAAAATGCGTGCAGTACAACCACGTATGGTAGCGATGAAAGAACGTTTTGCAGACGATCGTGCCGGCATGAATAAAGCCATGATGGAAATGTATAAGAAAGAAAAAATAAATCCATTGGGCGGTTGCTTGCCGATATTAGTGCAAATTCCCGTTTTCATTGCGCTTTATTGGGTGCTGCTAGAAAGTGTAGAGTTACGTCAAGCACCTTGGATTTTATGGATAGAAGATATGTCTGCAGCTGATCCATATTTGATTTTGCCCATATTGATGGGTATTAGTATGTTTATACAGCAAAAGCTAAATCCAGCACCTATTGATCCTGTGCAAGCGAAAGTGATGATGGCGTTACCGTTTGTATTTGGTATTTTCTTTATGTTCTTCCCTGCTGGCTTAGTTTTATATTGGGTGGTTAATAACGTGTTATCTATCGCTCAACAATGGTATATAACGAATAAAATTGTTGGCGCTAGTAAATAATTAATTAACAATCGTGTAGTAGATGCATCGTTTAAACAAAAAACCTCTAAGGTAAGTAGTTGCCTTCGGGGTTTTTTATTTGGTGTATGTATACTGAGGCTATTATTATGGTTGTAAGTATAAATAGCCTTGTTGCTGTAACTCGAGCACTTTCAGTATACCTGCGGGGACTATTTTTACACCGTTAATAATAGGAATAGGTTTTTTTTCAACTTTTAATTTTTGAATAGTCGCATTGCAGGCTGAAAATTTTACTCCTGTATTAAGCAACCCCTTAACCTTACGGACGTAAGAGTTTTTTTTATTTAGGAACCCAATACCCGGTCCATTAGCAACGATAGCAATGTTGGCATTATCTCCATAGCGGTTACGAATATGCCGTGCATAATTAATGGCGGCTTGATAAATACGCTTTCTACTGTGGCTAACATGAATAACGACATTAAGACTGTTTTCAGGTTTAACATCAGCGTAATTTAATGGTGAATAAGCTTGCAGTGAGAATAGTAATAAGAGTGATGTTAAAAGCTTTTTAGTCGGCATCATTACTATGGTTCCTTATAAAAAAATTGTGCCTAATATGGAGTAAGGCTTGATAGCTTCGTTTATTACTGTTGGAAAGATGAATGAGAACATTCACTTTTTTAGATTTCGTGCTATTTACTGCATATGCAGGAGTCGTATAGAAAAATAATAAACTAATAATGCTAAATAAAACTGTACGAGACATACTTACAAACCTTAAATACTAGAAAATGGGCTAACGGACTCTTTATAATATCGGCAAAAAAGCGTTATTCTTGATAAAGAAAATTAAATTTAAGGGAAGTTAAGGATTGTTATGCAAGAAAGTATGGAAGTTGAACAATTAGAAACAATTGCCGCAATAGCCACAGCGAGTGGTTTGGGTGGTGTCGGTATTGTGCGTATTTCGGGGAAGTATGCAGCTAAAATTGGCGAAAGTGTAGTTAAAATGCTGCCTAAACCCCGAGTTGCTGAATATATAACGTTTTGTGATGAAGCGGACCTCGCGATTGACATGGGCTTAGCTATTTTCTTTCCTGGGCCTAATTCATTTACCGGTGAAGATGTTGTTGAGCTGCAAGGCCATGGTGGTCGTATTGTTCTGGATAGATTGTTAAAACGGTGTATCGACCTAGGTGCTCGATTAGCAAAACCAGGTGAATTTGCGGAGCGAGCCTTTTTAAACGATAAAATGGACTTAACTCAGGCGGAAGCTATTGCTGATTTAATTGAGGCAGGTTCTGAACAGGCAGCCAAATCTGCAATATTGTCACTACAAGGCGTTTTTTCGACTAAAATACATGAATTAGTGGCGGCGGTTATTCGAGTACGAATGCATGTCGAGTCGGCCATCGACTTTCCTGAAGAAGAGATAGACTTTCTATCAGATGGGGTTATCCTCGGTCAAATTGAGACTATTTTGCAGTCTTTTGTCACTATAATGCAAGAAGCCAAGCAAGGGGTATTGTTAAGAGATGGTATGCGAGTGGTGCTTGTTGGTCAGCCAAATACAGGTAAATCGAGCTTGTTGAATGCGCTTGCTGGTCGTGATTCCGCTATCGTGACCGAAATCGCAGGTACGACGCGGGATGTTTTAAAAGAAGAAATCAATATAGACGGCTTGCCGCTACACATTATTGATACAGCCGGTTTACGAGAGTCGGTAGATAAAGTCGAGCAAGAGGGCATTCGGCGAGCCTGGTTAGAAATAGAAAAAGCGGATAGAGTTTTGGTGCTCGTTGATGATCGAAGGGGAATTACCACGGATGATCAGCAAATTTTACAGCAATTACCTAAAACCTTACCGGTAACCGTCATTCACAACAAAATAGATTTAACTGAACAAAAGGCAGAAATAAGCGGACAAATAAATACTGTCAAAGACGTGCAAACGCACATTAAGCTATCCGCAAAAAAAGGTTATGGTCTTGAATTATTGCGTGAGCACTTGCAGCAAAGTATGGGTTTTGAAAAAACCAATGAAAGCAGTTTTTTGGCAAGGCGTCGTCATCTTGATGCACTGGCACGTGCAGAAGGTTTTGTAATGCAGTCTAAAAAGCAACTTGTAGAGATAAAAGCGGGAGAATTAGTTGCTGAAGATTTAAGGCTTGCTCAACAAGCATTGTCAGAAATTACCGGTGAGTTTAGTAGTGATGATTTACTTGGCGAGATTTTTTCCAGTTTTTGTATTGGCAAGTGACGGAAATAATTGCTTAATATGATTCGGATAGCTTTGTTGTTGGTTTTCGTATTTTGCCTGCAATCTTGCACTAGCTTAGCGTATTATTGGGAGAAAATTGAAGGGCACAGTGAAATTCTTAATAAACAGCGACCGATACAAGACGTTATCGATGACCCAAAAACAACACAGGAAATAAAGCAACGATTAATCAATGCACGAGAGGCGCGAAAATTTGCCAGTGAGGTTTTAAAATTACCTGAAAATGATAGCTATAGAAATTACGTAGATATTGGCCGTGATTATGTTGTTTGGACGGTGGTTGCAACACCGCCCTACTCGATTAAACCGAAAGAATGGTGTTTTATTATTGTTGGTTGTTTAAGTTATCGAGGTTATTTTTCTAAACAAAGTGCTGAAGATTTTGCTGCGGAATTAAGAAAGCGAAATATGGACGTCTATGTTGCTGGTACAAAAGCCTATTCAACGTTAGGTTGGTTTGATGACCCATTGTTAAATACGATGTTGTATAAATCAGAGGCTTATCGGATTGGTATTATTTTTCATGAACTTGCGCATCAACAAATGTATGCAGATAGCGATACCGCTTTTAATGAAGCCTTTGCAACGACCGTTGAGCTGCAAGGGATTAAACATTGGTTTACGCTTGCCGATAAACAACAGCTCTATGCTGATTATGTTGCTGCGAAAAATAGAGATAAAGATTTTAAAAATTTATTAAAACAAGCGCAAGAGAATTTGAAAAGTATATATGCATTAGAGCAAAGTGATAATGTATTAGAGAGTAAGAAAATGCAGGTTTTTAAAAAATTAAAAAATCAATATCAAAAATTTAAACAACGTTGGAGTGATTATAACGGTTACGATAAATGGATGTCGCAACCTTTAAATAACGCACATTTAGCGTTAGTAGCGACTTATAACAATTGGGTACCAGCATTGTCTCAGTTATTTGAACAATCAAATCATGACTATAAAGTATTTTATAAAAAGATTGAAAAATTAAAAGATTTAGATAAGCAGCAAAGAGAAGTGAAGCTTAACAAATTAATGGGTAGCCAATAACGATGTATAAATTTGCAGTATTAATATTATTTACCTGTTTACTCACTCTAAATTCTTATGCAGAAAATATTGAAGATTTAGATGTAACGGTACTCGATCAAGAGTTATCAATAAAAAGAATACTTTCTCAGGGTCCTAGTTCAAACTTGATTATATGGATAGCGCCAGGTTTTGGCGTTAAAGAACGTGAGATGATTATGTCTGATAAGCTAGCAACGTTAGGTGTGGAAGTTTGGCATGTAGATCTAGCAGAAAGTTTGTTTTTGCCAAAAAGCACCTCAACGATGCGCGCACTTGATGGCAAGTATTTGGCTGGCTTAATTGAACATGCGTATAAAGTAACAAATAAAAATATAACGTTGTTAACACGATCTTACGGCGCTATTCCCGTTTTAAGAGCAATAAGAATGTGGCAAGTTAAAAATGAAGGCAAGGCATCTTATTTACAAGGCGCAATTTTATTTTCACCAGAACTATATTCACATGTTCCTGAATTAGGATTAGAACCAGAATTTGTAAATATTGCTGACGCAACAAATATGCCCTTAATGATATACCAAGGGGGTAAAAGAAGTAATCGTTGGCAGGTTAAGAAGCTACTCAAGAAATTGCAAGATGGTGGTTCACAGGTATATATAAATATATTGAAAGGCGTCAATGGGGTTTTTTATACGGGAGACGTAAAACCAGAAACCTTAAAGCAAAACGCGCTAATGCCACGTAAAATCGTCTCAACAATTAATTTATTAACTAAAACAGAAAAACCCATTAAAGCTGCTGTATTAAAGAGTAAAACATTAAAGAAATCTAAAACATTAGATATTAAATTAAAAAGATATAAAGCGAATCCTAACCCTCACCTATTAGATTTAGTTGATGTGTTTGGAAAGCAAATCAAGATAAATGATTATAAAGGAAAAGTAACCGTTGTTAATTTCTGGGCAACATGGTGCCCGCCATGTGTGCAAGAGATACCATCGTTGAACAATTTACGTGAAAAAATGCAAGATGAAAAATTTGAATTAATTTCCGTTAACTATGGCGAAAATCAGAAAACAGTTGCAGATTTTATGAAAAAGGTGAATGTCGATTTTCCGGTGTTACTCGACCCTGAAGGGCGTCAGTCTGCAAAATGGAATGTTCTGGTCTTCCCTTCTACTTTTATTATTGGGCCAGATGGCAAAATTAAATATGGTGTCAATGCGGCTATTCATTGGGATGATCCAAGTGTTGTTAAGCAAATAAAAGCTTTGCTTAAGTAAGCAACCAAAATAATGAGAGAGCTAGATATTATTGATGAAACTAAGCAATGGTTAGATGATGTTGTTATTGGTTTAAATTTTTGTCCTTTTGCTAAAAAAGTTTTTCAACAGAATAAAATTTATTATTTTGTTGATTCATCAGAGACAGTAGAACAAAGTCTAGAAAAATTAATTCAGCAGTGCCAATTTTTAGATGATAATCAAAATATAGAAACAAGTTTTATTTTATATTCTAGTAGTTTTAAAGTATTTAATAACTATTTAGATTTTTTAGATTTAGCGAATGAGTTACTTGTATCACAAGGTTATGAGGGTGTTTATCAATTAGCCAGTTTTCACCCGTTGTATCGTTTCGAGGGTACAGAAGAAAATGATGCAGAAAACTATACCAATGTTTCGCCCTATCCTATGTTGCATCTATTAAGAGAACACAGTTTAGAACAGGCATTAAAACATTATAATAATCCTGAAGACATTCCATTGCGAAATATACACGCAGCAAAACAAAAAGGTACGCCATTTTTTGTGGAATATCTAAAGAGTATAAAAATTAAACGATGATTAAAGTCAGCCAACTTGCCATTTATCCAGTAAAATCTTGTGCACAAGTAAGTGTCCAATCGGTACAAAGTGATTGTTTTGGTTTACATATGGATAGGCGCTGGATGCTTGTTGATGAAACGGGTAAATTTTTATCACAACGACAGCTGCCGAGAATGTGTTTAATTAAACCAGTTTTAATGAATGCGGGTGTTCAATTACATGCACCTAATATGGATGCATGTGAAATAACCATTGATGAAAGCAACGAATTGAGCTCGGTAAACGTTTGGGGTGATTGGTGTAGCGCGATTGATTGTGGAGATACGGCGGCAACTTGGTTATCCACATTTTTAGATAAAAAATGCCGCTTGGTGTATTTCCACGAAGACGAAGTCCGACAGGTTGATCTTGAGTATGCAAAACAGGGAGATAGAACCGCTTTTAGCGACGGATTTCCGTTTTTATTGTTATCCGAAGCATCACTCGAAGATTTAAATATTCGTATTCAGCAAGGTAATTCAAGTCAACAAGCTATTGAAATGCGCCAGTTTCGCCCTAATATAGTGGTATCAGGCTGTGAAGCATTTGCGGAAGATGATTGGTCGAAAATACAAATTGGCGATATGATACTTAGAGTTGTAAAGCCTTGCAGCCGTTGTGTTATCCCAAGCATCGATCCTAATACTGGAATACGTGCGGATGAACCACTGCAAACATTAAAAAAGTATCGTAAAGGTGTCTGTGGGCAAGACGAGAAAAAATTATACTTTGGTCAAAATGTTATTGCAGAATCGACTGGTCGTTTTGACGTTGGCATGCCGGTAACCGTTTTAGAATGAAAAATTTTCAACTAGATAGCCGCCTCGCTTCCGAGTGTATTCAGCTTGGTTTTTTACATGGCCATGTTGATAAAGATGAACGAGTAAGCTTGCTTTTATTGATGAACAAAGCAGAATTACCCTGGTTTGTGATTGTGCCAATGAACGTAGATGTGATTGATATTGATGAATTGCCTGAACAAAATCAATTGCAAATGCTTAAAGAGGTTAATAGCCTATCAGCATTTTTAAAGCGACACTTTAAGGTTGATAAAATTAACTTTGCTTCGATTGGAAATATCGTTAATCAAATGCATTTTCATCTAGTCGCACGTAACGAAAAAGATATTGAATGGCCCGGTGTTGTATGGGGAACGAAAGCAGAAAAAAAATACACACAAGATGAAGTTGAAAAACTTATAATAGATTTAGATAAAGAAATAGAAATTTTTAAACGAGCTTAAACTTAAAGCAACTGGAGAGAAAAATGGCAACAGCAAGCGCAAGACACATATTGGTTGATTCAGAAGAAAAATGTAATGAATTAAAAACACAAATAGAAGGCGGAGCCGATTTCGCTGATGTAGCAAAAGAACATTCAAGCTGCCCGTCAGGCCAAAGTGGCGGCGACCTTGGTGAGTTTTCACCAGGGCAAATGGTAAAAGAATTTAATGATGTTGTTTTTAGTGGTGAAGTGGGCGTTATTCACGGGCCAGTACAAACACAATTTGGTTACCACTTAATTGATATTACCAATCGTACGGATTAGTAGAAATCTTTAACCGTCGTTTCCGCAAAAGCGGGAACGACGCAATAGAGATATTCAACTTTGCAGACTGCGTAGTTTAGTAAAATTTCTTCTCATAAGCGTTGCTTGATAATATGACTGATAAAAGAATAGATGAACTAGAAACCAAGATCGCCTATCAAGAACACACAATTCAAGAATTGAATGACGTGATTTATGAGCAACAACAGCAAATAGATAGAATTGAAATAATGTGCAAGCATTTAATGGACAGAATTCAAACACTCTCAGATACAGGCACTAACGAACAACCCGCAAATGATCGCCCCCCTCATTATTAGTAAATGGCTTAATATAGGATTTTAAGCTTTAACTCATTGATTTTAATAATGTGTTAACCCGTTTAGGTAGCGTCATTCACCTGATTTAGTGTGAACTACGTCACACTTTTTTATATAATACCCGCAGCATAAAGCACATTAGACCTTACTTTGAGGTGTAGTTATTGAGCCTGGAGGTATGCCGTGATGGAAGTCAGTCAGCAAGAGATTTTTTGGCAAGAAAGGCGTTATGACATGAGTGATAGGCGTCAGCGAGCGACTCGTACACTCCACCATTACAGTATAACGGGAAGGCGGGCTTTATTACGACGTAAAGACGATTTGGGTTTAATGAATACCGATCGTTTCGATAAGCCGGTTTGGTTTGCAGCACTTGCGATAATTGTATTCAGTGTATTGGATTTTATTCTCACGACCATTATTTTAGAGTCGGGTGGTATAGAATTAAACTTGCTGATGAATCATGTTATTTACCAAGGTAGCGTGGCATTTTTTAGTGCAAAATATGGTTTAACCGTCTTGGCCGTTTTAATTCTGCTTGCGCATCACCAGCATGACTTCTTTAGAACCATAAAAGTGAAGACCATTTTATATATGCTCGCATTGGGCTACTTTTGCCTATTTGTTTATGAAATACTAATAATTACCTCTATTTAACTCGAAATAGTGCGATTTAGCAGTAATATACTGCACCATAGCTTGGTGATTTAATTTGCAAGAGGTAAAATGAGCCTATACTTAGAGCTTCCATCCATTTACCTTTAGATGTTTATTCCACCTATGTTTTATCAAGCCCATGTTTTACCAAGATAGTTTCGACGTTATTGTCGTAGGCGGCGGTCACGCAGGTACCGAAGCGGCACTGGCGGCTGCACGTATGGGCAGTAAAACTTTACTGCTGTCACACAATATAGAAACACTCGGCCAAATGAGTTGTAACCCAGCTATTGGTGGAATTGGTAAAGGCCACTTGGTTAAAGAAGTGGATGCTTTGGGTGGCTTAATGGCAAAAGCGGCCGATGCGGCCGGTATTCAATTTCGAATTTTAAATGCCAGTAAAGGCCCTGCCGTTCGTGCAACACGGGCCCAAGCAGATCGTGTTTTATATAAAAATGCGGTTCGACAAGTGTTAGAAAATACCCCGAATTTAAGTTTATTCCAACAAGCGGTTGATGATTTGATTGTTGAAAACGATCAAGTTGTCGGTGTTGTTACTCAAATGGGTTTAAAGTTTAAAGCTAAATCGGTTGTGCTGACGGTTGGTACTTTCTTGGGCGGCCTTATTCATATTGGTATGGAAAATTATCAAGGCGGTCGTGCAGGCGACCCGCCATCAAATGCATTGTCTCAACGATTGCGTGCGTTACCCTTTAAAGTCGACAGGTTAAAAACCGGTACACCGCCGCGTATTGATGGTAAAACATTAGATTACTCGGTTATGGAAAAACAACCCGGTGATGATCCCTTACCAGTGTTTTCTTATATGGGCAACGTGGCAGACCATCCTAAACAAGTGCCTTGTTATATAACCTATACCAATACAAAAACGCATGATGTTATTCGCGGAGGTCTCGATCGTTCTCCCATGTATAGCGGTGTAATCGAAGGGGTTGGCCCACGCTACTGCCCGTCTATTGAAGATAAAGTAATGCGCTTTGCGGACAGAGATGCACATCAAATTTTTGTTGAGCCAGAAGGTTTAACGGTAAACGAAATTTACCCTAATGGCATTTCAACCAGTTTACCTTTTGATGTGCAATTCGATTTTGTACGCTCAATAAAAGGATTTGAAAACGCACATATCTCTCGACCCGGTTATGCGATTGAGTATGATTATTTTGACCCGCGTGATTTAAAAGCCTCCCTAGAAACAAAGCATATGCGCGGCTTATTTTTTGCGGGCCAAATTAATGGTACAACCGGTTACGAAGAAGCCGCGGCACAAGGTGTAATTGCGGGCATGAATGCCAGCTTACTTGTTCAAGATAAGGAGTCATGGACACCACGTCGAGATGAAGCCTATATAGGGGTATTAATCGACGATCTTATTACGCAAGGAACAATCGAACCATATCGCATGTTTACCTCGCGTGCTGAGTACCGTTTATTATTACGTGAAGATAATGCCGATTTACGTTTAACACAAAAAGGTCGAGGGCTCGGGTTAGTTGATGATAATCGTTGGCAACATTTTGAAGCTAAGCGTGAAGCAGTAGAAACGGAGCAGCAACGTCTCCAATCTACATGGGTACACCCAAGTAAATTGGAGAAAGCCGCATCGGAACAAGTCTTTGGCCAGCAACTCACAAAAGAAGCAACCTTATTAGATTTATTGCGCCGCCCAGAAGTTTCCTATACGGGACTTATGACATTAGCTGAAGCCTCTATTAACAAACCTGAAGACCTTTCACCGAGCGTTATTGAGCAAATTGAAGTACAAGCAAAATACTCTGGTTACATCGAGCGCCAGCAAGACGAGATTGAAAAACAAAAACGCCATGAATCAGCAACTATTCCGGAGCAACTGGACTATTCCACTGTAAAAGGCTTGTCTGCGGAAGTATGCGAAAAATTAAATGGTGTTAAACCACAAACGGTTGGTCAAGCTGCACGTATTTCAGGTGTTACACCGGCAGCGATATCGATTATTTTGGTGTATTTAAAAAAATTCGCGCACAAGAATGGCCAACAAGAAAAGCAACAATCAGCCTAAATTGACTCTTTTATGTAATATAGAGAATTGTGATTTTAGGCACATACCTAAATAACGGTTCAGGTATGTTAGTTATATAAAGTATTGCGATAAAAATAACATGGAGAAAAAAATGAAAAAAATATTAGTTTTACTTACGGCGATAACCTTACCTTTTTTTATGTCTACATCAGTGTTAGCAGATGATGGAATGATTTCCAAAAAAAGTAATTATAGTGTTAAAGAAACACTCGATAAGTTAGAAGCGGTACTAAAGAAAAAAGGTATTGGTGTAGCACTACGTTGGAGTCACGATGAAAAAGCGAAAGGCGTAGGTATTCCATTACGCCCAACAGAATTATTAATTTTTGGTAACCCAAAATTAGGTAGCCATATGTTTACAGCAAATCAAACTGCAGGCATCGATTTGCCATTAAAAGCACTAGCGTGGAAAGATGAAGCTGGCCAAGTTTGGTTAACTTATAACGACCCTGCTTATATTGTTAAGCGCCATAACATTAAAAACCGTGCAAAGATTCAGGCGAAGATGACCGGCGCGTTAAATAAATTAACCAATGTTGCGACTGGTAATAAATAACTTTGATTTATAAAACTCAAAAGCCCTTTGTAGCATTTACTATAAAGGGCTTTTTTATTAGTGGCCGTTATTAATGAGTTTAAATTATAAACGGTGTGTTATTAAATTTATAAATTATAAAGTAGATAAAATTTTAAGGTGCTACACCACCATCGGTTACCGTCCAACCATATGTATTAACAAGCACATCACGTGCGCTTTGTGAAACAGCAGAATATTGACTGTTGCCGGCATGAAAATTAACATTATTTTGTAAGGCTTGTCCGCTCCAGCCTAACAGTAGGGCATCATAGTTTACTGTTAAAAGAGTGGATTTTTCAAACATAGAATCCATGCTAACCACCGAGGAGACATCCCAGCTACCGAGGTCTTGATTAAAGGCTGTGTTACCTAGAAACATAAAATCCATATTCGTGACCGAGGAGACATCCCAGCTACCGAGGTCTTGATTAAAAGCCGATGCATCAGAAAACATGAAGTTCATATCCGTCACCGAGGAGACATCCCAGCTACTGATGTTTTGATTAAAAGCGGTGGCATTATAAAGCATAGCGATCATACTGGTGACTGAAGAGACATCCCAGTTACTGAGGTCTTGATTAAAGGCCGTGGCAAAATTGAACATCGAATCCATACTGGTGACTGAAGAGACATCCCATTGACTGAGGTCTTGATTAAAGGCTGTGTTACCTCGAAACATAAAATCCATATTCGTGACCGAGGAGACATTCCATTGACTGAGGTCTCGATTAAAGGCTGTGGCAAACTCGAACATCGAATCCATACGGGTGACTGAAGAGACATCCCATTGACTGAGGTCTTGATTAAAGGCTGTGGCGCCTCGGAACACAGAACTCATACTGGTAACTGAAGAGACATCCCATTGACTGAGGTCTTGATTAAAGGCCGTGGCAAAATTGAACATCGAGCTTATGCTGGTAACTGAAGAGACATCCCATTGACTGAGGTCTTGATTAAAGGCCGTGGCGCCAGAAAACATTCTGCCCATATTTGTCACGGATGCGACAGCCCAGTTACTGATGTTTTGGTTAAAAGCCGATGCATCAGAAAACATGAAGTTCATATCCGTCACCGAGGAGACATCCCATTGACTGAGGTCTTGATTAAAGGCCGCGGTACCTTCAAACATATAGCTCATATCGGTTACTTGCGATAGGTTGGGTTCGTCGTTTGCATTGATAACAAGATTAACAGCTTCACTAAACGTAGCATTCATTGAAAGCCACTTTTGCCCACCCCACTGATCAACCGATAACAACTTTGCAGCATCGTTACCTGCAATAAAGTGCGTGAAAGTACCGCTTATAGAAACGGTATAGGTTCCAGGTGAAGCATAGGCGTGAGTGATATTGCTTGTTACATTACTATCGGAATTGCCATCACCCCAATCAACGGAGTAATCAGCGGTGCCAGATGTTGTAATGGTAATTTCATTATCAGCACTATTGCCGGTATTGTCGGTTTTCCATGTCGTAATAAATGGCTTTTTATTTTCGGTAATAACAACCGTTCTCGTAATGACTCCAATATTATTGGCCGTATCGGTTGCGGTGTAAGTAATGGTATAGCTTCCGGCGGTGTTGGTATCAACCGTACCTGATATGACGACGCTCACATTGCCATCAACACTATCTGTTGCGGTGGCACCTTGTTCGGTATAGGCAACGCCTTCTTCTTGAGTAACGGTGCTTGCACCGTTAAGCGTAACCACAGGTGCAGTTGTGTCTTCGCTTCCCCCTCCTCCGCCTCCACCACAACCCACACTAATAAATGCAATAAGAATGCTTAAAACGAAAATGCGAAAAGAAGGAAGTTTACTAAGAGATATTTGCATGGTCTCATCCTGAGTTTTGTGCGCTTTTTAAATTTAGAAGGCGCTTATATTTTTTTTATTAACAAATATTTTAATAGGGGGGGAGGGTAAAATACTTGTAGCTTGTATTTACCGTAACATAAAATAAATTATTGATACAGGTTAGCAAGTTGAAAATGATTGTCGTTCTTATAATAACAAACACATTTAGTTTTGAATTGTTTATTTTGTAACCATGCCTAGAGCTATATAATTTGCTCTAACAAATAGTAATATAGCTCGTAGTTGATTTTGTATTGTTAGAGAAGTCAGTGTACAAGAAAAATAAATAGAGAGATTTAATTCTCTCTTAAGTTAGTTGTTACGATTAATTATTTTACAATTGCAGTTAGATATTCAATTTTAGCGATATAACATCAAAGTAATGTTAAATAATAACGATCCACTTAGGGGCTTGCTATAAAAATAGCCGTAAAGTTTTATATTTCGTATGATGAGTTTATGAATAGTAAATTAATTAATCTGCATATAGAGCTGCTCAATTTTAAGTTGCCTGAAAAAGCGGAGCAGCAATTTAGCCAGTTGTTAGCACTTCTTGTAAAATGGAATAAAGCTTACAACTTAACCGCTGTGCGTGACCCAAATGAAATGGTCGTGTTGCATATATTAGATAGCCTTGCTCCACTTCCTTACGTTGAAGGAAGTAACATTATAGATGTTGGAACAGGCGCAGGTTTCCCCGGCCTACCAATGGCCATCGCTAAGCCGGATTGGCAATTTACCCTGTTAGACAGCAACTCGAAAAAAACCCGCTTCGTGACTCAGGCCGTTATTGAGCTAGGATTGGATAATGTGCAGGTAAGAACGGGGCGAGCGGAAAATAGCAATATAAATCAACAGTTTAATACAGTAATGTGTCGAGCCACGTTTTCCTTAGAGGACTTTTTAAGTAAAACATTTGAACATTGTGTGAATAAAGGACTGTTCCTTGCTCTTAAAGGGAGTTATCCTAAACAGGAAATTGACGAACTTAGTCAAGCTACCAAATCAAGCAACTTGGTAGGCAAAATGAAAGTAGAAAATACCGAATCAATTCAAGTGCCAGGCCTAGATGCAGAGCGTCATGTGGTTCTGGTTCGAAAAAACTAAAAAGTTAAAGTCTCTTCATTTATGTACCAAGGGGAAGGATCATGGCTCGCATTATTGCCATAACCAATCAAAAAGGCGGCGTGGGTAAAACTACTACCTGTATCAATTTAGCGGCATCGTTAGCTGCAACCAAGCGTAACGTATTGCTTGTCGATATGGATCCGCAAGGTAATGCCACCATGGGCAGCGGCGTGAATAAAAACGAAGTGCAGGCGACCACGGGTGATATGTTAACCGGTGATATCCGACCTGAAGATTTAATTATTGATATGCGTGAAGATTCGGGCTACGACGTTATGCCTGCAAATGGTGACTTAACCGTTGCCGAAGTGAACTTAAAAGGCGAAGAAAACGCCGAGCTTTCATTGCGTATAGCGCTTTCAAGTTTGAAAGATAATTACGATTATATATTAATAGACTGCCCACCTTCTCTTAACATGTTAACGCTTAATGCCTTAGTTGCAGCAGACTCTGTAATGATTCCAATGCAATGTGAATACTATGCCTTAGAAGGTTTATCAGCCTTGCTTGAAACGGTTGAAGGTATTCGACAAAGTGTAAATCCTGATTTACAAATTGAAGGTATGTTACGAACCATGTTCGACCCACGTAATAACTTAGCAAATGATGTATCAGGCCAGTTGTTAGTGCATTTTCCAGAACAAGTTTACCGAACCATTATTCCTCGTAATGTTCGTTTAGCTGAGGCACCGAGTCATGGTGTTCCTATTATTAATTACGATAAGTCTTCACGTGGCGCACTTGCTTATTTAGCTTTAGCTGGTGAAATCATTCGTAAAGATGAAAGTTTGCTTGCTGCAGCACACTAAAAACATAAATTTAAATAAGTAGTTATCAAATGAAAAAACGTGGACTAGGCCGAGATCTCAGCGCCCTTTTGGGATCAAGTGCCAAAAAAAATCAAACAACAACATCGACTGAAACGTCAACAGCAGCTAGTCGTGAAGGTTTAAAAAAATTACCGGTTGAGCATATGGTGCGTGGCCGCTATCAACCACGAACAGAATTTAACGAAGAACAACTTCAAGAGCTTGCAGATTCAATTGGTAAGCAAGGGATTATCCAACCCATTATTGTGCGTTCAATCAGTGTTGATCCTGCAAAACCAAAATACGAAATTATTGCAGGTGAACGTCGCTGGCGCGCTGCACAACTTGCAGGCTTGCATGAAGTACCGGTTGTTATAAAAAAATATACCGACGAAGAAGCGATTGCTGTTTCTTTAATAGAAAATATTCAACGTGAAGATTTAAACCCCATTGAAGAAGCCACTTCACTTGATAGATTAATCCAAGAGTTTGGTTTAACGCATCAAGAAGCCGCCGATGCTGTTGGTCGTTCACGTGCTGCAGTATCAAATTTATTACGCTTATTAAGTTTAGAGCCAAGTGTAAAAGCAATGCTTGCGCATGGTGATATTGAAATGGGTCATGCTCGCGCGCTGCTTTCATTAGAAATAACGTTGCAACCGAATGTTGCAAATTTAGTTATGAGTAAAGGACTTTCCGTTCGCGAGATAGAAGCGCATGTACGAAAGTTAACAAACCCTCCCGCTAAGAAAAACAAAGATAATACAACAGAAGATTTACATATTAGCGATTTGCAAAATCGTTTATCAGAAACCTTGGGTGCAAAAGTGGTATGCCAACACAGTGCTAAAGGTAAAGGTAAACTCGTTATTCAATATAATAGTCTGGATGAGCTTGACGGCATTCTAGAGCATATAAAGTAGTTAAGCTTAAATTTGAAAACGATTGACGACACTATTCAGTTCAGCCGTTAAACGATGCAAATTTTTACTCGAATCTAAGATTTTATTTGCACCTTGTGCATTTTGATCTGAAATAACACTGATGTCGACTATGCTGCGGTTAATTTCGTCTGCAACTACCGTTTGTTCTTCCGCAGCACTAGCAATTTGAGTATTCATTTCATTTATAGTGCCCACTGAGTTTGTAATTGTTTGTAAAGAGTCACCTGCTGAGCCAGCTTGTGTCACCGTTTGACTTGCTCTTTCACGACTTTGCTCCATTGTTGAAACAGCATTTTGAATACCGGTTTGTAACTTTTCAATCATCGTTTGAATCTCATTTGTTGACTCTTGTGTACGACTTGCAAGAGTACGTACTTCATCGGCAACCACAGCAAAACCGCGACCCTGTTCACCAGCACGCGCTGCTTCGATAGCGGCGTTTAATGCTAAGAGATTCGTTTGTTCAGCGACACCACGTATTACATCTAGGATTGTTCCTATCGCATCGCTATCTTCACGTACTTCGTTAATAACAATATTGGCATTTTCAACTTCATTAACTAATTGCTCAATAGAACCAATGGTATTGTTAACAACGGACTGGCCCGTATTAACTTCATTGTCAGCATTTTTAGCTGAGTCAGCCGCGTTGTTCGCGCTATTGGCAACTTCCAATACAGTCGCCGTCATTTCATTCATCGCTGTTGCTACTTGCTCAATACTTGATTGTTGGCTCTGTAAACTTGTTTGGGTTGTTTGGCTTATTTCAACCATTTCGTCAGACGATGTATCAAGGTTGGTTGATACAATATTAACTAATTCAATCATTTCACGTAACTCAAGGGTTGTTTGTTGCATCGCGCCTTGCAGCTCACCAATTTCATCATTGGAAGTAACTTCAATATCACTTGTAAGATTCCCTGCTGCAATATTTTTTAAATTAATAACAACATCGGCAAGAGGCATTAACATGCGTCGCATGTATAAGTAGAGCCCCGATATGGCAAATAATAGAATAACAACAGTGAGACCATATGCCGTTATATTCGTATTTGTAAGTGCTGAGTACGTTTCTGTATAGTCTTCAGAGCTAACCAAATGTGCTAATGCTTTACCTTTATTATTAGTAATAGGTAAGGTGGTGACAGCATAAATTTTCCCGTCAGCTTCTAATCGTTGCAGGCTATGACTGCCGAGTATCGGTAATTCAGAATTTAGGGTTTCCGAATTGGATTTTAAAGTACTGTATTCCGTTTTTCCTGATGCGCCAACAATTCTTAACTCTGCGACATCAGTTTTTTTAAAGCTTTCAATAGCATCTTGTAATTCACGTGAAAAAATACCTACTCCGATAGGCTGTCCTCGCACAGTTAATGGAAAGGCAACTACGACGAGGAGTTTGCCATCATCATCACGCTCAATACCTCGAACAATTTTACCCTGTTCAAGGGATTGTGAAATGATGGTTTTTTTGGTTCGTCCTGTAAAGTTGTTTGGAGCAGAGAAAAGAACATCACCTTTTAAATCAGCAAGCTGCATTCGTGAAATAACATTTGATGCTGAAAGCAAGTTGAAGGTTGTTGTGGCACCTTCTTTAAGGGCTGCTACATCATTATTACGGAGTGCATTACGCGTCGTTCTATCACGAGCCAAGGCAGACGTGCCCGGAAGCATTTTTTCCATCTGACTATTAACAATATTTTTCCACAGTGCCGCTTTGCCATCAATGGTTGCACTTTCAAACATTTTTCCAGCCTGTTGCTGTGAGAACAAGCTGGTGCCAATTTGTGTGAGAGATGCTAATAGTGTAACGATAATAGCGCCGATCGTTACTTTTGCGCGTAAACTGAAGTTCATAATTTTTAACCTATAACTATTAAATACTTTTTATTCGACAGGGTAACCGGCTGTCTTCCATGCAGGATAACCATCACGAAAATAGTAAACTTTACTGTAACCCCAGCCCACTGCTTTTACCGATGCTTTTGAGCTACGGGTACAGCTGGCTCCATTGCAATAAATAACAACAGGATCGGTTTTCTTAATTTCTTTTCCCATGCTTGCTTCGTTAAGCTGTTTTTTTAATTCAATGTGGATGGCATCCGGAATTCGGCCAGCATTCCAGTCTTTATCTGAGCGCACATCTAAAAAAATAACACCTTTGTCGAAGAGTGCTTTGGCTTCACTGGCAGTAACTGACTTTGCTCCTTCAACGGTCATTGGTGATACTTTTCCAGCTGAGTGAGCAAGGACGAGGAAAGCTAACCCAAAAATTACGGAAAAGGCTTGTGATGTATAACGTTTCATTTCATTATTCTCCAAGATATTATTACTGACGTTAAATAAAACAGTACATATTTGTGTGCTGTGCTTTATTCTGAATTATTTATATCGGCTGGAATTAGGCAAAACTTAAGTGCTTTAGATGAGATAGCAGGCTAAATTGAGTAATAAATAGTCATCTTTATACATCTTCATAATAGATCGCTAATACTTGAGTAATCTATATGGTTATCAATGTAGTTATTGACCCCAAAAGTGTCAGCGATTATACTGCGCCCGCTTAGAGCTTGAGTGTGATGTTTACAAGGGTTTCGCACCTACTTTCCACTCGATTTTTGAGGTAGCAATGTCAGCAAATAATGCGTTTTTTTACACGATACGCAAGACCGTTCTGACCCAAATAGGCTTAGTTTTCGCCACCGCTGCTATCGCAACATTTCTCAAAGGCAATGATTTTTTATGGTCAACGCTATATGGCGGGGCCACGGTAGCTATCGGTACAATTTATTTTGGCTGGAGGCTAATGATCGCGACCAATGCGGCCGATAACGACAGCTCTGTTAATTCGGTTGAATTATTTAAAGGCATAATTATACGCTTTTTGATCGTGGTTGGATTACTCGCATTGGGTATGGGTTGGCTAAAATTAGCACCCGCTGGCGTCCTTATTGGACTGATTGCCGCCCAGATTGCGTATTGGTTTAGTAAGACCAGTTATGGCGTAACCAGACGTAAGTAGCCACGGTGTAATTCCTGGCTAAGTAGCTGAAAGTAAACGAATTTTAAAATTTTAACTGGATTTAAAAAAAGATGTCGGGCGATACAATAACCTCTGCGGAATATATTAAGCATCATCTAACTAACTGGACTTATGGCCAGCACCCTGATGGACAGTGGGGTTTCGCGCACTCTGCCGAAGAAGCGTCAAAAATGGGCTTCAACGCGATTCATGTTGACACTATGTTTTGGTCCATTTCGCTTGGGCTTGTCTTTCTGTGGTTGTTCCGTAAAGCCGCGAAAAATGCGACTATTGGTGTCCCATCAGGTGTTGTGAACTTCTGTGAATGGATTGTTGAGTTTATTGATACCAGCGTTCGTGGTTCTTTTACCGCAAAAAACAATTTAGTCGCCCCGCTCGCCCTTACCATTTTTGTTTGGGTGTTCTTGATGAATTTTATGGATTTAATTCCAGTCGACGTTTTGCCTCGTATCGCGGCAGAAATTGGTTCTGCGTTTTTTGGTATGGATCCACATCACGTCTACTTTAAGGTGGTTCCTTCGACGGATCCAAATGCAACCTTTGGTATGGCCTTAGCGGTCTATGCCATCGTCCTGTTCTATACACTAAAAAATAAAGGCATTGGTGGTTTTACTGCTGAGCTTACAATGCAGCCGTTTCAATCTAAAAATATGGCTGTGCAAGGTTTATTTATTCCGATTAACTTTTTATTAGAATTTGTATCGTTAATCGCGAAACCTATTTCATTGGCATTACGGTTATTTGGTAATATGTATGCAGGTGAAATGATCTTTATCCTTATTGCAATTATGTTCAATGCCGGTTTGCTAATGGGCGTATTCGGTGGTGTCTTACAGCTCGGTTGGGCAATCTTCCATATCTTAATTATTACTTTGCAAGCGTTTATCTTTATGACGTTAACCATTGTTTATATGGAAATGGCACATCAAGACCATTAAGAGACGGGTAAAGTTTTACGTATTTTTTTATTAACGAATTTTTAAATTTTAAGTATTAGGTCAACAGGAGACTAAAATGGAATCAGCATTATTATATATCGCAGGTGCTTTAATGATGGGTTTAGGTGCACTAGGCGCAGCAGTAGGTATCGGTATCTTAGGTGGTCGTTTCTTAGAAGGCGCGGCACGTCAACCTGAATTAATTCCAATGTTACGTACACAGTTTTTCATCGTAATGGGTCTTGTGGATGCGGTACCAATGATTGCTGTTGGTATTTCAATGTACATCTTATTTGCTGTTGCTTAAGTAGTTTTAATTTAAGTTACATCTTAAATAAGTACATTTTTTATAAATTAATTATAGGTTTTAAGGTTCAACTATGAACATTAATTTAACGCTATTAGGACAAATGATAACGTTCGCGTTTTTCGTTTGGTTCTGCATGAAATTTGTTTGGCCTCCAATCATGAATGCATTGGAAGAACGTAAAGCAACGATTGCTGACGGTCTTGCTGCTGCAGAGAAAGGCCAACACGAAGAAGACCTTGCTAAAACTCGTGCCGTTGAAATTTTGAAAGAAGCCAAAGGCAAAGCACAAGAAATTATTTCACAAGCTGAAAAACGTCATGCTGAAATTGTTGATTCTGCTAAAGATGATGCACGTGTTGAAGCAGAACGAATCGTTACTGCTGGCAATGCGGAAATTGAGCAAGAATCAAATCGTGCTCGTGAAGCATTGCGCGGTCAAGTTGTAAGCTTGGCAGTCCAAGGTGCTGGCAAAGTTTTAAAGAAAGAAATCGATGCGAAAGCAAACGACGACTTGCTTAAAGACTTGGTTGCTCAACTTTAATTAAGGGAACGCGATAATGGCAGAAAACAGCACAATTGCACGCCCTTATGCACAAGCCGCTTTTGATATAGCACAAGCAAAAAGCGAATTTGCTTTTTGGTCTGACATGTTAGAGCTTGCCGCAATGGTTGCGAATGACAGCAACATGGCAGAAGCAATTACTAGCCCACATATTAAAGATGAAGACGTAGTAAATTTATTTTTAGAAGTATGTGGCGTTAAGCTAAATGAAGACGGTAAAAACTTTATTCGGGTTTTATCAGAGAATAAACGTTTAAATATCTTGAGTGATATTGCTGTTGCATACGAGCAGTATCGAGCTGATGCAGAAGGAACATTGGATGCTGAAGTCATTTCGGCATTCCCGCTTTCTGATGAGCAACAACAAAATATAGTAGCAGGCTTAAAGAAACGCCTCGGTCGTGAAATTACATTGACCACGCGCGTTGACGACACATTAATTGGTGGTGCGATTATTCGCGCAGGTGACATGGTGGTAGACGGAACAGTAACGCGTCACCTTGATGACTTAACACACTCGTTAATGCGCTAACAGATTTAAAATTTGAGGAAACATCATGCAACTTAATCCATCTGAAATCAGTGAACTGATTAAGCAACGAATCGAGAGCTTTGAAAAAGTAAGCGAAGCTCAAAACGAAGGTACTGTTGTCGCATTGGCCGATGGCGTAGTACGAATTCATGGTCTAGCTGACGTAATGTACGGCGAAATGATTGAATTCCCTGGCAACGTTTTTGGTCTAGCACTTAACTTAGAGCAAGACTCGGTTGGTGCGGTTATCTTAGGTGACTACGGTAACATTACTGAAGGCGACAAAGTTAAATGTACGGGTCGTATTTTAGAAGTACCTACAGGCGAAGAATTATTAGGTCGTGTTGTAAACGCACTTGGCGATCCGATTGACGGCAAAGGCCCAATCAATGCAAAACAATCTGCACCGATTGAAAAAATCGCACCAGGCGTTATCGAACGTAAATCCGTTGATCAACCTGTACAAACAGGTTTAAAAGCAATTGATGCAATGGTTCCTGTTGGCCGTGGTCAACGTGAATTAATTATCGGCGATAGACAGACTGGTAAAACAGCGGTAGCCATTGATGCAATCATTAACCAAAAAAGCACCGGTGTTAAATGTGTTTATGTTGCGATTGGTCAAAAGGCGTCTTCAGTAGCAGCGGTTGTTCGTAAGTTAGAAGAACACGATGCGCTTGCTCATACGATTATCGTTGCATCTTCTGCTGCCGAATCAGCAGCAATGCAATACATTGCACCTTACTCTGGTTGCTCAATGGGTGAATTCTTCCGTGATAAAGGTGAAGATGCGCTGATTGTATATGATGATTTAACAAAACAAGCATGGGCTTACCGTCAAGTTTCATTATTACTACGTCGTCCACCAGGTCGTGAAGCATACCCAGGTGACGTATTCTACTTACACTCACGATTACTTGAACGTTCTTCACGTATCAATGCAGAGCAAGTAGAAAAAATTACCAATGGTGCAGTAAAAGGTAAAACAGGTTCGCTTACAGCATTACCTATTATCGAAACGCAAGCGGGTGACGTATCAGCCTTCGTACCAACAAACGTAATTTCGATTACTGATGGTCAAATATTTTTAGAGTCAGATTTATTTAACTCAGGTATTCGTCCAGCGATTAATGCGGGTTTATCAGTATCGCGTGTTGGTGGTGCTGCTCAAACTAAAATCATTAAGAAGTTAGGTGGTGGTACACGTTTAGCACTTGCTCAGTACCGTGAACTTGCGGCATTCGCACAGTTTGCATCTGATTTAGATGAAGCAACACGTAACCAAATTGAATTAGGTCAACGTGTTACTGAATTAATGAAACAGCACCAATACTCACCAATGAGTGTTGCTGAACAAGCGTTCTCATTATTTGCAGCGAACGAAGGTTTCTTAAACGATGTAGATGTAAACAAAGTTGTTGCATTTGAAGATGCTATGCAAACGTACTTGAAATCAAACAGTGCAGACTTAATTGCAAAAATTAATGATTCTGGCGATTACAATGACGACATCGCAGCTGAAATGAAAGCAGCAATCGAAGCGTTTAAAGCTAACGGTAGCTATTAAAGATATATAAGTAAACAAATTGGTAAAATAGTTTATGGCAAGCGGAAAAGAGATACGTACTCAAATCAAGAGTGTTCAAAACACTCAAAAGATTACCAGTGCGATGGAAATGGTAGCAGCGAGTAAAATGCGTAAAGCACAAGATCGCATGACTGCATCACGCCCATACTCAAATAAAATGCGCCAAGTAATTTCACATTTGGCATATGCACATACTGAATACAAACACCCGTATCTTTTAGATCGTGATGTTAAACGTGTTGGTTATATTATTATTTCATCTGATCGTGGCTTGTGTGGTGGTTTAAATAATAATTTATTTAAAGCAACACTCACACATATGAAAGAATGGAATGATAAAAATATAGACGTAGAGTTTTGTACTATTGGTAGTAAGGCTCTTGGCTTCTTTAAGCGCCTCGGTAACCTACGTGCACAAGCAACTCAATTGGGTGACGCGCCTTCACTAACGGATTTAATCGGAACGGTTAAATCAATGTTAGATGCTTATAATGATGGTGAGATTGATCGTTTATATGTTGTTTCTAATGAGTTTGTTAACACAATGACTCAAGCACCACGTGTTGACCAATTATTACCAATTGAAGTGGTTGAGCTAGAAGAAGATATTAAACATCATTGGGATTACATTTATGAGCCTGGTGCAAAAGAAGTACTTGATGGTTTAATGGTTCGATATATCGAATCATTGGTTTACCAAGGTGTTGTTGAAAACATCGCATGCGAAATGGCTTCACGAATGGTTGCAATGAAATCTGCAACTGATAACGCTAGTGACTTAATTGATGATTTGCAACTTGTGTATAACAAAGCACGACAAGCAGCCATCACCCAAGAAATTTCTGAAATTGTAAGTGGTGCAGCAGCAGTATAGCGAGCTGTGTTCGCTGGTCTAAGATATTAAAATTAAGGTATCTTAGATAAGCAAAACGAATTTAAACTTTAAGCTTTAACGAGGAACGACAAAATGAGTTCTGGAAAAATTGTCCAAATTATCGGTGCCGTAGTTGACGTGGAATTCCCACGTGATGCACTTCCTAAAATTTATGATGCATTAAAAGTAGAGTCAGAAGGCTTAACATTAGAAGTGCAACAACAACTGGGTGACGGCGTTGTACGTGCCATCGCGATGGGAACAACAGACGGCGTAAAACGTTCGTTAGAAGTTGTTAACACGGGTGAGCCAATCCAAGTCCCTGTTGGACAAAAAACATTAGGTCGCATCATGGATGTTTTAGGTAATCCAATTGATAACGCTGGCCCAATCGGACATGAAAAAGAAATGTCGATTCACCGTAAGCCACCCGCCTATGATGAACAAGCAGCAAGCTTGGAGATTTTAGAAACTGGCGTAAAAGTAATCGATTTGATTATGCCAATTGCCAAAGGTGGTAAAATTGGTTTATTCGGTGGTGCGGGTGTTGGTAAAACCGTAACATTGATGGAACTTATTCGTAACATCGCGGTTGAACATAGTGGCTTCTCAGTATTTGCCGGTGTTGGTGAACGTACTCGTGAAGGTAACGATTTCTATTACGAAATGGAAGAAGGCGGCGTACTTGATAAAGTAGCCCTTGTTTACGGACAAATGAATGAGCCTCCAGGAAACAGACTTCGTGTAGCATTAACCGGTTTAACAATCGCGGAAAACTTCCGTGATGAAGGTCGCGACGTATTAATGTTCGTCGATAACATCTACCGTTACACACTTGCAGGTACTGAAGTATCGGCACTTCTTGGTCGTATGCCATCAGCAGTAGGCTATCAGCCAACACTTGCTGAAGAAATGGGTGTCCTTCAAGAACGTATTACATCAACAAAAACAGGTTCGATTACATCTTTCCAAGCGGTATACGTACCTGCGGATGATTTAACGGATCCATCACCAGCAACAACTTTCTCACATTTGGATGCGACATTAGTATTATCGCGTCAAATTGCAGAGCTTGGTATTTACCCTGCGGTTGACCCGCTTGATTCAACATCACGTGTACTTGATCCATTGGTTATCGGTGAAGAACATTATAATGTTGCCCGTGGTGTTCAAGGTACGTTACAGAAGTACAAAGAGTTAAAAGATATCATCGCAATCTTAGGTATGGACGAATTATCTGAAGAAGATAAATTAATTGTAACCCGTGCTCGTAAGATGCAACGTTTCTTATCACAACCATTCTTCGTAGCAGAAGTATTTACTGGCGCAACTGGTAAATATGTAACAGTTAAAGAAACAATTAAAGCCTTTAAAGAAATCAACGAAGGTAAATACGACGACCTACCAGAGCAAGCGTTCTATATGGTTGGTGGTATCGAAGAAGTTGTAGAGAAAGCGAAAACGCTTTAATCTATCGTCAACTTTAGGTTGACGACCGAAGGGGAGAATATCTCCCCTTTGGAAGCCCCATTCCTTATTTAGAGGCTTGGGGTAACTTAGAAAGTTAAATAAAGGTAATTAGTCATGGCTATGACAATGCATTTAGACATCGTAAGCGCAGAGCATGAGATTTTCTCAGGTGTTTGCGAGATCGTTGTTGCTCCTGCAGTAATGGGCGAAGTTGGTATTTACCCACGTCACACGCAAATGCTTACACCATTAAAACCGGGTGAAGTAAGAATTACTAAGCAAGGTGGTGAAGAAGAATCTATTTATGTTTCGGGTGGTCTTTTAGAAGTACAACCTCACGTGGTAACAATTCTTTCTGATACGGCAGTACGTGCAGCCGATTTAGATGAAGCCGCCGCAATGGAAGCAAAAGAAAAAGCAGAGCAAGCGTTGAAAGATCAAACTAGTGATATCAATGTTGCCGATGCACAAGCTCAACTTGCAGAAGCCATGGCGCAACTTCAAGCCATTTCACGTATGCGAAACAAAATGAAAGGTTAATTGTTAATAATTAACTGATTCATTAAAAAAGGCAGTTATACTGCCTTTTTTTATTTGTAGAAATTAAAAGTATTTGTAGTATTTAATATTAGAAAGGGCAATAAAGTAACAGCTTAAAAGTTGTTACCGTCGTAAATATTAGTATCTAAAACAATAATTTAAGATGCATAAGGTTAGATAAATATGAGTAACGTTAGTGTAATTATTTTAGCAGCGGGGCAAGGCTCAAGAATGAAGTCTGCTTTGCCAAAAGTCTTACATCCCCTTGCGGGTAAGGCGTTAGTACAGCATGTTATCGACACCTCGTATCAACTCGGTGCAAAAAAAATAATTGGCGTTTATGGGTATGGTGGTGACATTGTGCCAAAAACTATTAATGACGAAAACGTTACCTGGGTCGTACAAGCTGAGCAACTCGGTACGGGGCATGCAGTAGACCAAGCAATGCCGGAAGTTAATGATAATGAGATTGCTCTTGTTTTATATGGCGATGTTCCTTTAACAAAAACTGAAACGTTGCTTGAATTAATTGCCCTAGCTGAAAATAATTTTGCCTTATTAACCATTCATTTAGATGATCCAACCGGTTACGGTCGTATCGTCCGTAATGACAGCGGTATTGTTGAGCGGATTGTTGAGCATAAAGATTCCAATGATGAAGAAAAACTAATCTCTGAAATTAATACCGGTATCTTAGCGGTTAATGCTGGCAGGTTACGACAATGGTTGCAACAACTGGATAACAGCAATGCACAAGGTGAGTATTATTTAACAGATGTTATTGCCATGGCCGTTAAAGATGGCATGACGGTTAAAACCGTTAATCCTGAAAGTGAAGAAGAAGTATTAGGGGTAAACAGTCGAACGCAATTAGCCGAGTTAGAAGGTTTTTATCAATTAAGTAATGCTCAGAAACTGATGGAACAAGGTGTTACTGTCATTGACCCAACGCGCTTAGACATACGTGGAAATGTTACTGTGGGTAAAGATGTTACCTTAGATATTAATGTTATTTTAGAAGGTGAAGTAACCATTGGTGATAATGTCACTATTGGCGCGAATTGTGTTATTAAAGACACCACGATAGAAAGCGGTGTTGTTATGCAGCCTATGTGTTGCGTAGAGTTAGCGCACATAGGTGCAAACAGTAAAGTCGGCCCGTTTGCTCGCATTCGTCCAGGCACCAAGCTTTCTTCCGAAACACATGTTGGAAATTTTGTTGAAATTAAGAATTCAAATGTTAAAAAAGGAAGTAAAATCAATCACTTAAGCTATATCGGTGACACTGATATGGGCGAAAATGTGAATATTGGTGCTGGAACCATCACCTGTAATTACGATGGTGCGAATAAGTTTAGAACAGAAATTGGCGATAATGCTTTTATTGGTTCCGACACACAGCTTGTTGCACCGATAAAGGTTGGAAAAGGTGCAACGATAGGGGCGGGCTCTACAATTACGAAAGATGCACCTGAGCAAGAGCTAACATTAACGCGTTCCAAACAAAAAACTGTTCAAGGTTGGCAGCGCCCAACCAAGAACAAGAAATAATAAAAAAAAGAATAAGTCATATATAATTTACAGTATATTGTTATAGAAAGATTAACGGAGTAAACCCACTATGTGCGGTATTGTTGGAGCAGTAGCAGAACGCGATGTCGTTCCTATTCTTATCGAAGGCTTAAAGCGTTTAGAATACCGCGGATATGATTCAGCCGGTGTTGCCGTTGTAGATAATGATGGTTGTATAAATCGGCTACGTACACCAGGTAAAGTTGCTGGACTAGAAAAAGAAACGAATAAAGAAAATTTAAATGGGCATTCTGGTATCGCGCACACACGCTGGGCAACACATGGTGAGCCCACAAAAAATAACGCTCATCCACATGTTTGTAGAAAATCTGTAGCCGTCGTACATAACGGTATAATTGAAAATCATGATGAATTAAGAACCAGGCAAATAAAAGCGGGTTATGAGTTTACGTCAGACACCGACACGGAAGTTATTGCTCACCAAGTGTATGAACATCACATTGCACAGAAAAAAGATTTACTCACTGCTGTTAAAGATTCCGTTAAAGATTTTGATGGCGCCTATGGTTTAGGCGTTATCAGCAATAATGAAGCTGGCCGTCTTGTTGCCGCAAGAAGTGGAAGCCCGCTTGTTATTGGTATTGGTATTGGTGAATATTTTATTGCTTCAGATGTTGCTGCCTTGTTGCCTGTTACGCAACGTTTTATTTTTTTAGAAGAAGGCGATATCGCCGATATAACTCGTACTTCATTAACAATTTATGATGAAAATGACAATGTGGTTGAGCGTGAAATAAAAGAAAGTGAATTAACTGCAGACTCTGTAGAGCGTGGCAAATACCGTCATTACATGCTTAAAGAAATCTATGAACAACCACGTTCAGTTACCGATACATTGGAAGGCCGTATCAGTGGCAATAAAATTTTAGAAGGGGCTTTTGGTTTAAACGCAAAAGAAATTTTCGACAAAATTCAAGGGGTTCATATTATTGCTTGTGGTACCAGTTACCATTCTGGTTTAGTTGCACGCCATTGGTTTGAAAGCTTGGCTAATGTGCCTTGTAGTGTCGAAGTCGCTAGTGAGTTCAGATATCGTAAACCAGTCGTTAGGAATAATTCTTTAATTGTTACTATCTCTCAATCAGGTGAAACAGCAGATACGCTGGCAGGATTAAAAGAAGCGAAGCGTTTGGGTTTTGGACAATCATTAACAATATGTAATGTACCTGAAAGTTCTTTAACGCGCGAAAGTGATTTAACTTTGTTAACAAGAGCAGGTCCTGAAATTGGTGTAGCTTCTACTAAAGCATTTACGACTCAGTTAGTTGCTTTATTAATGCTAGTAATCGTTGTTGGTCGCCGACATGGCATTGATAATAAAAAAGAAGCTAAGCTCGTTAAACAGTTAGTTGCTTTACCGTCTAAGATCGATCAAGTACTGAAAATGGATGATGAGATTAAAGAGCTTTCTGAAATGTTTGCAGATAAACGTCATGCTTTATTTTTAGGTCGTGGCTTACATTATCCTGTTGCAATGGAAGGCGCATTAAAGCTAAAAGAAATTTCATATATTCACGCAGAAGCTTACCCTGCTGGAGAATTAAAACATGGGCCTCTAGCCTTAGTCGATAGCGAAATGCCAGTAATTTCTGTTGCACCAAATAACGATATGTTAGAAAAGCTTAAAAGTAATCTTCATGAAGTGAAAGCGCGTGGTGGAGAGTTATTTGTTTTTGCTGATGAAAAATCGCACTTTAAAGAAGAAGAAAATATTCATGTTCTAAATGTTGTAGATTGTGAAGACGAGACATCACCTATTATTCATACGATCCCACTACAATTATTGTCTTATCATGTGGCTATATTAAAAGGGACTGATGTGGATCAGCCTAGAAACTTAGCGAAATCGGTAACGGTCGAATAAAGTAGTTCACTAATCTTGATTATAATTATATAAGGAGGCTTAAGCCTCCATTTTACCTTTCGTTAAAAAAATATTGCGAATAACATTGTAATAAACAGTCGGCTGTTAACTGTTATCTATGACTGTGAGTGCTCATAAGAATTATTCGAGTTGTTTAAAGCAGAATTGGAAAGAGCGTTAGTAATAACTTCACTTAATGCTGCGATATTAAATGGTTTAGAAACGAAATAATCCATGCCGGATTCAAAACATTTGTTTTTATCTTCTTGTAGTACGTTAGCAGTCATTGCAACAATGGGCGTGTTTTGCCCATTACTATGTTGCTTTATGATTTTACTTGCTTGAATGCCATCCATTACTGGCATCTGCATATCCATTAGAATAATGGAATAAACTTTTTGTTTAACAAGGTTAACGGCCTCTTGGCCGTTACAAGCAATATCACACTCGTAACCAATTTTTTTCAACATCATTGTTGCTATTTTAATATTAACGTTATTGTCTTCGACTAAAAGTATATCTATAACTTGATTGTCTGTGCGAGTATAGTCAGTAGTAGAGAGTTCAATAGGTTTGCAACCAACTTCAAAATTTATCTGGAGTTCAAACGTTGACCCCTTCCCAACGGTACTAGAGATTTTTATATCGGAGCCCATTAAGTTAGCAAGCTTCGAAGAAATAGCTAGACCAAGGCCGGTGCCACCAAATTTCCGTGTTATCGAGGTATCTGCTTGGGTAAATGCTTGGAATAATGTTTCTTGTGCTGCTTCACTAATGCCAATACCTGTATCTATAATTAAGAATCGTAAAGAATAATTTTTATCGTCTATTTGGATGCAGTCTACCTCCAAACTAACGGAACCTTTTTCAGTAAATTTAACCGCATTACTTAATAAATTAATAATGACTTGTTTAAGTCGAGTGATGTCGCCAATAATATATTCTGGGAAAAGATCGTTAATAATTTTAGAGGAAAAGACAATGCCTTTATCATTTGCAAGATTTGTAAAAATAAAATTAATATCGTTAATAAACTTAACTAACGAAAATGATTTTTTCTCGAGTAATATATTCCCCGATTCAGCTTTGCTTAAATCTAAAATATCGTTAAGCACGGTCATTAAACTATCACCTGATGATGATATGGTTTGTATCATATCTTTTTGTTCCCCTGTTAATGGTGTTCCATGTAGTAAACTTACCATTCCCAATATACCATTCATCGGTGTGCGTATTTCATGGCTCATATTAGCTAAAAATTCTGATTTAATGCGTGTAGCTTGTTCAGCTTTTACTTTGGCTTCCTTAAAATTTTGACTAACACCCTTAAAGGCATCGGCTGCACGAGCAAGTTGACCTATTTCATCTTTTCGAGTAAGGCCGGGTATAGCTTGATCAAAATTCCCATGTATGAGCGATGTAAATGTTGAGGATATTTTTTTTATGCTAGAAGATAGATTAAAGGCATTATAAAAGGCTATTAAAGATAAAAAAGGTATGGAGATGAGCAAGGTTAGTGTGACAATTTTTTTGCTGTTATGAACTTCATAGCGACTTTGAACGGATATGGCATTTAACTTTTTCAATGTTAGAGAGCGGAGCTTATTCGATAAAGTTGTAAACTCTAGTGCTTCACCGGCCATAACAACATTTACTAATGATAAATAAATACGATTTGCTTGTATCGACTGATCGAACGTTGATTTAAAGTTGTCAATAAGCTTAACAAACTTGTAATTTCCTATTATGGATTCTTTGGGCAGTGTTGTTTGTAATTTAAGATTGGTTTCATGAATGAGCTTAATTTTATTGTTGACACGTACTTTTATTTTATATTTTTTAGTTTTAATAAAGCTATGCGCATCAATACTTGCTTCTAACCAGTTTTGTAAAATAAATTGAGTAAGATCTCTAGAGGAATGGTTATTATTTTTAGCATCCTGAATAACCTGTTTTAAATAATTCACACCTTCGATTCTGATATCAGGTAGTTTAACATCCAACAAATTACGTCTGTAGGTGAAGCGTTCTTTAAGCGAATTAATATTGTCTCCATACCGCTTAACGACCTGTGTCATATTATGTATTAAGGCAAGGTTTTTTTTATCAAGAGTATTAGTTTGAATGTCTCTGAGATTTTCTTTGATTGAATGATAGGTAATAGTCATTTTTTTTATGACTGATTCACTTCCTGATTGTCCGTATACGAGAGCTGTCCGTTGTAATTCAGAAATATCTTTATTAATATCTAAAATTGCTGTTGAGTTATGGGTAAGGCGCGTTAACTCTGTAACAGAGTTATCAAGTAATGTTAGACGTGAGACAACGAATATTGATACGGCAATAAAGACTGAAAGAATCAATAAAACACTCGTGCTGAGTTTTAAACTTATACTAACGTTATCAAGCGATTTTAATATATTAATTGTCATGGTTAAGAATTGAGAAACTCATACCATTTATCTAGACTGTAATCATAGTTATCCATTACGGTGTTCCAGACGGCAATATTTGAAAATCGTTTAAGGTAACTACCCCCATCTCTTAGTTCACCTGGGTTGACTGAAATTTTACCATCGGTACCTTTTAACGATTTCATAGCGGGTTTTCCTTCATACCAGTAATCCCATTCTGCAGATGACATGAGTGGTTTTGAGCGTTGTGGATTAGAAATATAATAGCCTTGGCGAGCTATAAAGGCACCTGGATAACCCGATAACCACCAATTCATATAATCATAGGCAGCATCTTTAACATGGCCTCGCGTTTTAGATGATAGACACATTACGCCATGCCATGCGCGATATCCTTCTTTTGGTGAGGCATAAGTAACAGGAATACCTTGACCTTTAGAGGCGGAAACACCAGGAGAAAACATACTCTGAATGGTTACGCGTTTAGAAACCATAAAGTCAACGGATTGCGGAACAGATGTCCAAAAACCGGCGAAGTGCCCTTGTTGTTTTTTCTCGGTTAAAATTAAGAACAACTTATCAATCTCTTCCGTTGTCATATTGCCAATATCTTTAAATTTCATTAGCCCTTTTGCTTGTGCTGCGAGAGCAGCATCAAAAATACCAATGGTTGGTGCATTAATAAGCGCAACCTTACTTTTGTTTTTTTCATCTAATAGCCATGCCCAGCTTTCTGTTTTGTAGGCTTCACCTTTTTCAATAACATTGGTGTTATAACCAAATGAATCAACATTATGAACATAGGGCATAAAACTGATTCTATTGGTTTGTTTAGTTCCTAGTGTTTTGTCTGGTTGTACATAGAGAATTTTATTAGGCGCATCGCCTCGTCCAATGCGAGCATTCGGGGAGATAACACCCGTTTTAGTGAGGGAATTAATTTCATTCCAATAGGTAAGCCTTTCGGTATTTATGGGTTGGATGGCCTGTGCCTGCCATAATATATTAATGCTATCTGACCATTGTTCGTATAAATCAAAAGAAGCAGGATTTGAAGCGGCTTTTTGTAGTACAGCAGCACTCCCTTTTGGTTCAAAGACCAGATTGATACCTAAATCATTCATCGCCTGCTGACGAAGCTCTTCTTGTAGGGTCACATGTGTGCCCATAACGCGAACAGTTGGAATGGTTTTACTAAATACAAAAGGAGCTTTAGAGGCGACGAAACCAACCGCTGACGTTTTGGCGACAGTAGTCAGAAATTTACGTCTAGAAATTTTATGTGATGCCATTTGTGGTCTGCCTAGTGGTTGATACCTTCATATAGTAGCGGCAGGTGCATAAAAGACTTTAAATAAGGGAGTGCTTAATTAACAAATGTGGTGAAATAACCCATTGATATAATTGGTTATTTTTGAACTTCAAGAATTTGGGCGCTAAGCTTGAAAAGAATCAGTAATGCTTAGAGCAAGATTAAAGCTTGCTGTCTTGAAGCCTAAAGTTCTGTGTAGAAAGCAAAAATTTACGCGTCAACTGGCAGGTGAACCCAGAAAGCGAATAGAATTTAAGATTAAGTTCGTCTGCGCTGAGATGTTTTAGGTTTTTTTCTTGTGGATGAATTTTTAGAGCGGGCAGACGTTTTCTTTTTATTTACTTTAGCCTGTTCCGTTTTTTGTCTAGAAACTTCTTTTTCAGCTTTTAAGCCAGTACCGTCAGGTTGCCAAGCCGGCACAAGATGTTTTTTGCCATTACCAATTAAATCTGTTCGCCCCATTCTCTTTAAAGCTTCACGTAAGATAGGCCAGTTTTCAGCATCGTGATAGCGTAAAAAAGCTTTGTGTAATTTTCTTTGAGTGCCACCTTTTGCAGTAAGTACTTTTTCTGATTTACCATCGACTTTTTTCAATGGATTTTTTTCCGCGTGGTACATTGCCGATGCAATAGCTAGCGGTGTTGGAATAAATGCTTGAACTTGATCGGGTCTAAATTTATTAGCCTTTAACCACAGCGCAAGATTTAGCATATCTTCATCGGTGGTACCGGGATGTGCAGAAATAAAATAGGGAATTAAATATTGTTCTTTACCTGCGAGTTTAGAAAACTTATCGAACAAGCTTTTAAATTTATCGTATGAACCAATTCCCGGCTTCATCATTTTATTTAAAGTATTTTCTTCGGTATGTTCAGGCGCAATTTTTAAATAACCACTAACATGGTGAGTCACCAGTTCTTTAACATATTCTGGTGAACGAACTGCGAGATCATAGCGTAAACCTGAGGAGACAAATATTTTTTTAATGCCAGGTAAATTACGTGCACGTTTATATAAACTAATTAAGGGTTTGTGATCGGTATTTAAATTTTTACATATATCAGGATAAACACATGAAAGCAGTCGACAAGATTGTTCTATTTTTTCTGACTTACATTGCAAACGATACATATTCGCCGTGGGTCCACCAAGATCAGAAATATGTCCAGTAAAGCCAGGCACTTTGTCTCGAATGGTTTCTATCTCACGAATAATAGAATCTTCTGATCGACTTTGTATTACTCGACCTTCATGTTCGGTAATAGAGCAGAAGGTACAGCCGCCAAAACAGCCGCGCATAATATTAATAGAGTGACGAATCATCTCCCATGCAGGCATCTTTGCATCTTTATAGCTAGGATGAGGTTTGCGTGTGTAATTAAACTCGTAAACGTGATCGAGCTCATCTGTGGTTAAAGGAACGGGCGGTGGATTTAACCAAACTAAACGTTGCCCATGTTGTTGAATTAAAGCCCGTGCATTACCTGGATTGGTTTCAAGATGAAATACACGAGAGGTATGCGCATATAAGGTTTTATCAGTCGATACTTGCTCATAAGACGGTAATCGGATCGCAGTCGTACTACGATTGAGTTTTAAATTTGTTTTAGGTAAAAACTGAATAATGTTTTCTTGTGTGGCTTTATTCTGTGCTTGCGCGCAATCATCAGTTTTTTTAGAACGATCAACATAGGGATCAATATGTTTTTCAATGCGTCCAGGTTGGTCAACATCGGTAGAATTAATTACCGACCAGTCTTGCGGAATATCGCTGGTCATAAAAGCAGTGCCGCGAATATCTCGAATGTCTTTTATATCTTCACCTTTTGCTAGGCGATGAGCTAATTCAACAATGGCACGCTCAGCATTACCAAAAAATAACATGTCGGCTTTTGAGTCGGGCAATATAGAGCGGCGTACTTTTTCAGACCAATAATCGAAATGTGCAATACGTCTTAAGCTTGCTTCTATGCCACCAATAATAACAGGCACATTTTTATACGCTTCGCGTGCACGTTGTGCATAAACATTAACAGAGTGATCGGGGCGTTTACCAGGTTCGCCGTTAGCGGTGTAAGCATCATTACGGCGAATTTTTCGATCGGCTGTGTATCGATTAACCATCGAATCCATATTGCCAGCAGTAATGCCAAAAAATAAATTAGGTTTACCGAGTTTGGTAAAGTCTGCTTTATCTTGCCAGTTTGGCTGAGAAATTATACCAACGCGAAAACCTTGCGCTTCAAGTAAGCGACCAATTAAAGCCATACCAAAACTAGGATGGTCGATATAGGCATCACCGGTAACGATAATAATGTCACAACTATCCCAGCCTAAATCATCCATTTCTTCTTTTGACATGGGCAATACAGGCGCTGTACCAAAACGTTTGGCCCAGTATTGTTTATAAGAAAAGAGGTTTGGAGCTGGTTGCATGTATGAGAGACCTAAAAAAGCTAAAAGTAGTCATTGCGAGGAAGAGCACGGCAATGAACAAAAGATGCATAGAATTAGTATTATAGTCTAATTCGCTGCCAAGTAGATCAGAATTATAGAAACCTATTTAATATAAGGTTTAAAGGTAGGTGTTTTTAAGCTCAACATAGTGTTTTGCTGAATACTGAATAGACTCTATTTCTTCAGCATTCAATTCACGTACTTTTCTAACCGGTCGTCCAACATATAAACACCCTTCATCGAGTATTTTACCCGGTGAAACTAAGCTCCCTGCTCCAATGATTGTATTGGGCTTAACAATCACACCGTCCATAATCGTCGATCCCATCCCGACCAAACAATCATCTTCAATCGTACAGCCATGCAAAATAACAGCATGCCCCACGGTAACATTATTGCCTATGGTCAATGCATAACCACCGCGGTTGTAATCATAAGGACCATCATGAGTAACATGTAATACAGAACTGTCTTGAATGTTTGTATTACTACCAATATGTATGGCATTTACATCGCCGCGAACAACAGTCATAGGCCAAATTGAACTGTCTGAGCCTATTGTTACATTGCCAATAATAATAGAAGCGTCGTCTATATAGCAGTTGTTGCCGATAACAGGTTGATGCTTTTTATAATTGCGTATCGTCATGAAATTAGAATGGTACTATCCAATAAAATATAGTCTAATTGTGTGTGGTTTTCTAATTGATTTCAACTAAAGCTGTTATTTAGATTTCAAATTAGAATTAATGGTGCGTAAGCAATCGAATATTAATACTACCCAAGTCTTTAGGTTCATAAATGATAATTTGGTAAAATTTTCTCTTATAAATTAATGTGTTATATTATTTGTAAAATGGAATGTTTGATTCAAGGAATAATTATAATCGAATAAGTAGTAATATTTTGTGTGAGGATAAAATGCCAGTTAAAACGGAAGTTATCGCCGATATTGGTTTGTTTCTAACGAGAGCAATCGGCAAAGTTGTCGACCAAGATGCTTTTCAATTACAAGAGTCAATGATTAATTCGGCAGATTTTAGTCCTAAGTTAAATACATTAATGGACGCCCGCCTAGTAACCGAAAATTTACTTTCACCTGAAACTTTAATACATTTGAGTTCAAGTACACCCTTTGAATCATCGGTAAAACGTGTCTACGTTGTCTCTGATGAAAAAGAGAGTATGTTTGCTACATTGTTCGGCTCGACAAGCAGCGATAATAATAAATTTTTTGTTACTTATGATATTGATGATGCGTGTGAATGGCTAGGTATTTCATTTGATGATATTAAAACGTCATCAGTTTATAAAGATGATGAATAATCTGAAGTATGGTTATTCATCCTCAAGATTATACTAACGCATAGTAACGAGTTCTTCCGAACTGGTTGGATGAATTGCAACAGTATTATCAAAGTCTTTTTTTGTTGCTCCCATTTTAATCGCAACCGCAAAACCTTGTAACATTTCATCAGCACCCATACCTATAATATGGCAACCAATAACTTTTTCTTCAGCGCCTACACATACTAGTTTTAATGCTGTTTTTTCCTGATTAGGACACAGTGCATGATACATTGCAGTAAAACTTGAGGTATAAACTTTTACTGCATCACCATGCTCTTTGCGCGCTTGTTCTTCAGTTAAACCAATTGTACCTATTGGTGGGTGGCTAAACATAACGGTTGGAATATTTTCGTAATCGAGTTTTCGTGTCGTCATACCGTTAAATAACCTATCGGACAAACGCCGAGCAGCAGCAATTGCAACAGGAGTCAATTGTGAGCGCCCTGTTACGTCACCAACAGAATAAATGTTTTTAATATTGGTGTTTTGAAATTCATCGCAAGGAACATAACCCTGTTTGTCAAACGTTATGCCTGCAGCATCTAAATTCAAATCGGCTGTTGCCGGCGCGCGACCTATTGCCCAAATTAAGGCGTCAAAATTTTCTAGTACTACGCCGTTAGCACAAACGATAGTTATTTTATTAGCCGCTTCTTTAACAATTTTTTGAACATTAACTTTAGATAAAATATTAACGCCCTTTTCAACCATGTCTTCCATTAAGGTATCGCGTAACATGGTATCGAATCCAGATAGAAAATTACCTTTGCGCAATAACATCGATACTTCACTACCTAAGCCATTAAGTAAGCCTGCAAGTTCAACAGCGATATAGCCTGCACCAACAACGGCAACACGTTTCGGTTGCTCTGTTAATGCAAAAAAACCATCAGAGGTAATGCCAAACTCTGCACCTTGAACATCCGGGACGATTGGATAACCGCCGGGAGCAATAACAATATGATCAGCCGTGTACTGAGTACCGTCTACATCTAATGTATTTGCATCAACAAATTTTGCGGTGCCTTGAATAAAATCAATTTTAGAATCTTTAAGATAAGTGTCGTACCAAGTGGTGATGCCGTTAATATAATTTTCACGTGCATCAACGAGTTTTTTCCAACTAAAACTTTTAAGGTCTACGTCAAAACCATAACCGGACGCGTTATGAATGGTTTCAGCAACACCCGATGCAAACCACATAACTTTTTTGGGAACGCAACCAACGTTTACACAAGTGCCACCCACAGTTTTATTCTCAATGACGGCACATTTTTTACCGTAGAGTGCGCCGCGTTCTGCAGCCGATAAACCGCCGCTGCCTGCGCCAATTGCAAGTAAGTCATAATGAGACATAGTGATAACCCTTATATTTGTGGTGTAAATTATTTATTGTATGCCAAATTAATAGGGTGTGCATTGGATAAATTCAAGTTAAAATGTGGTATCAAAATTCGAGGAAGCATTATGAGCAAACAAATTCAATTATCATCAGAACTATTAAATAATATTTTTGCTGCAGTGGCAAAACACGATAAAGCCGTAGAAGAAGACCTAATGGTTGGCTTGCAATATTTGTCAGCAGTTATTGGTTACTTTAGTGCTGAATACCCAGGTACGGAAAAAGATCGGCATGATTTATTGGCACAACTTGCAGCATTTAGTGTTGATGTTGCGGATGACCGTGCAAAGTCAATGGAGCAACAACAAGCTGCGCCACAACAAGCTGCAAATGTTGAAGTGGCAAAAGGTAAAAGTAGCAAAACAGATGATCCTGCAGTGGGTATCTGGAAACCTTAATTTAAAGCCATTTAATTCACAAGATAAAAGGATTGCACATGTCAGAAGCGTTAAAGCTTACCAAAGGTGGCGAAGCACCTGCGTTTAATTCGCCAAATCAAAATAATGATAAGGTTTCATTATCGAGTTTTAAAGGTGATAAAAATGTAGTTTTATATTTTTATCCTAAAGACGATACAACGGGCTGTACGATTGAGGCAAAGCAATTCACTGCTTTGGTTGCCGATTTTACTACAAATGACTCGGTGGTTATTGGTGTAAGCAAGGACAACTGCGATAGTCATCAAGCTTTTATAGATAAATTTGGGCTAAAAATTGATCTGCTTGCGGATACCTCGGGTGAGGTATGTGAGGCCTATGGTGTTTGGCAAGAAAAAGAGAGAGACGGTGTTAAGAAGATGGGAATTGTGCGCTCTACCTTTGTTATCAATAAAGATGGCATCTTGGTAGAAGCATTATACGGTGTCTCGGCAGAAGGACATGCTCAAGAAATGTTAAATATCATTAAGTCTTTGTAATTTAATGGTTTTTTAGTAGTTTTATTCTTGCTAAATCAAAGCGTTATATCGATACCTTTTGATATTCCTTTGTGCCGCTCTCCTAGGCCGAAATCGGCGTTGCTCTTTCAGGTATAAGTGCGTAGTTATCCCTGGCATTGAACCACTAACTTTAGTGTCTGCTAGTACGTTAAACGCCGCGTTTGCTCTGCAAACTCAGGCATAAGTGCGTAGTTATCCCTGGCATTGAACCGCTAACTTTAGTGTCTGCTAGTACGTTAAACGCCGCGTTTGCTTTGCAAACTCAGGCATAAGTGCGTAGTTATCCCTGGCATTGAACCGCTAACTTTATGTCTGCTAGTACGTTAAACGCCGCGTTTGCTCTGCAAACTCAGGCATAAGTGCGTAGTTATCCCTGGCATTGAACCGCTAACTTTATGTCTGCTAGTACGTTAAACGCCGCGTTTGCTCTGCAAACTCAGGCATAAGTGCGCGTACAGGACACGCGCACTAAATATTTATGCCCTTTTCCCCTTCATTTACGATATAATTCGCGGCTCATTTTTCCAATGAGCTGCCTTATTCTGTATTAATCAATATAAGGCTCATTTTGAACGTATTTTGTGTTTCCCTTCAAACATTTATAAAGGGTGGCATTTAGATTGCCGATACCGAATAGGGTTTGGCGGCAACCAGAAATTAATTTTTTGGGAATTTATTTAAATTTAAATTATAGAGTAGCAATAACATGGCTGATTTAGACAAGTATAGAAATATAGGTATTTTCGCTCACGTAGATGCGGGTAAAACCACAACAACGGAACGCATCTTGAAGTTAACCGGCACCATTCATAAAACCGGTGAAGTACATGACGGGGAAGCAACAACCGATTTCATGGACCAAGAAGCTGAGCGTGGTATTACTATTCAGTCAGCGGCTATTTCATGTGAATGGGACGACCACCGTTTCAATATCATCGACACCCCTGGTCACGTTGATTTCACAATCGAAGTATATCGTTCACTTAAAGTACTTGATGGTGGTGTTGGTGTATTTTGTGCTTCTGGTGGTGTTGAACCTCAATCAGAAACTAACTGGCGTTATGCAAATGACTCTGGTGTAGCACGTGTTATTTTTGTAAACAAACTTGATCGCATAGGCGGCGATTTCTACAGCGTCGTTGATCAAGTTGAAAAGGTACTTGGCGCAAACCCAATGGTTATGGTTTTGCCAATTGGTATAGAAGATAATTTCACCGGCTTAGTTGATTTAATCACACGTAAAGCTTGGGTTTGGGATGATTCTGGTCAACCAGAAAATTACAAAATTGAAGAGCCACCTGCCGACATGGTCGACAAGATGGAAGAATACCGTGAAAAATTAATTGAAATGGCCGTTGAGCAAGACGACGATTTAATGGAAGCGTATTTAGAAGGCAACGAACCTTCAGTTGAAGATCTTAAAAAATGTATCCGTAAAGGAACAATCGCTTTAGATTTCTTCCCAACCTATTGTGGTTCAGCATTTAAAAATAAAGGTATTCAATTAGTATTAGATGCCGTTGTAGATTACTTACCGAATCCAACTGAAGTAAATCCACAACCTTTAACCGATGATGAAGGTGAAGAAACCGGCGAATTCGCAATTGTTGATGACAAAGAGCCTTTCCGTGCTTTGGCATTTAAAATTATGGATGACCGTTTTGGTGCACTGACCTTTGTTCGTATTTATTCAGGTGTGATCAATAAAGGTGATAGTGTTTTAAATACCTTTACCGGTAAAACAGAGCGTATTGGCCGAATTGTAGAGATGAAAGCCGAAGAGCGTGTTGAGCTTGATGGCGCTACTGCAGGTGACATCGTAGCTTTTGTCGGCATGAAGAACGTTCAAACCGGTCATACACTTTGTGATCCAAAAAATCCTGGCACATTAGAGCCTATGGTTTTCCCCGAACCTGTTATTTCAATTGCAGTATCACCAATTGATAAAGGCGCAGCAGAAAAGATGGGTATCGCAATTGGTAAGATGGTTAAAGAAGATCCTTCTTTCCGTGTTGAAACAGATGAAGATTCTGGAGAAACAATTCTTAGAGGAATGGGCGAGCTTCACTTAGATATTAAAATCGATATCATGAAACGTACTCACGGTGTTGAAGTAGAAGTGGGTGCACCACAAGTGGCTTACCGTGAAACGATTACAGAAAAGATTGAAGATACATACACACATAAGAAACAATCAGGTGGTGCCGGCCAGTTTGGTCGAATTGATTACACCATTGAACCTGGCGAACCGGGTACAGGTTTTGTGTTCGAATCGGTTGTAACCGGTGGTAACGTTCCACGTGAATTTTGGCCAGCCGTAGAAAAAGGCTTTAGTCAAAGTAAAGACCGTGGTGTATTGGCGGGTTTCCCATGCTTAGATTTCAAAGTTATCTTAAACGATGGTGCTCACCATGCGGTGGATTCATCAGCGATGGCTTTTGAATCAGCAGCAAAAGGCGCTTACCGCACATCAATGAAAAAAGCGGGTCCACAATTAATGGAACCGATTATGAAGGTTGATGTATTTACACCTGAAGATCATGTTGGTGATGTTATCGGCGATTTAAACCGTCGACGTGGCATGATCTCAGGTCAAGACGCAAGCTCAACCGGCGTTCGTATTAAAGCAGAATGTCCGTTAAGTGAAATGTTTGGTTACATTGGTGACTTACGCACAATGACATCAGGTCGTGGTCAGTTCTCAATGGAATTTTTACACTACAAACCTTGTCCGAAAAGTGTTGCTGAAGAAGTTATTAAAGAAACTTTAGAACGAGAAGAAGCGAAGAAGAAGAAGTAAATAAAATAAAGAAATTATTTCTTTTATAAAAGGCCGCAGAGTTTTTGACTTCGCGGCCTTTTTTTTCACGCACTAAGTACTGTGCTGCAATGCAGTACGGCGTTCTACCAGCGAGGTAAAAGAAAGCTTAAGTGAAATTTTTGTCACAATTAAAAGAGAGCTTATAGCTATTGCTAATAACCTATAAAAAAGCCATGGCAAAACTGCCATGGCTTTCAATTCATCAATGTATTTTTATTAAGGCGTAATAGCCGTTAATTCGTGAATAAAATAGGTACCGCCAAACTTGAGTTCTATTCTTTTTACCATTCCAACGCCTGGACAGTGCCAGCTAGTTCGCATAAGCTCGTTACCAAAAGTAGCAGAATTGCGTTGTTCGTGAAATTTTAAGCAATTATTATAGGTGCCAAGTGGTACGGTTACCGTTTCAGTTGCTGCAGCATAAGCGCTGTTTATGTGTACACCATTAAATGTTTCGGAGCCTCCTGCTGGCGTTATAAAGACTTTCGATGCATCGGTAAAAGATTGACCTTTTGCCATGGATGAAGAGCGAACAGCAATAGGATCTTCGATGCGGTGAAAGTTTGTAAGAGAACCAAGTACCCCGCCACCGGTGTCGTACTGATCTCTAGATTTGAGCAATCTTTCGGTCGATGTGTGTGTGTAGTTGAAAACATTATAATTACAAAGTGTGCCGCCGTTAAATCTTTGGCGTGTCATCGCGATATCAGTATCTGCACCATTGGCTGTGCGGACATAGCTTCTTGTTTCAGTATCGCCACAAGTTGCAGAAGTTGTAAGTGCAAATGTTTTACTCGAAGCTGTCGATAGATAATCACGGTAATCGTAAATAGTAACACTGGGTATGGCTGCAATAGCAGCAGTGTTTGTTGCAATGTTAGAAGTATTGTTTGAAACACCCGTTGTATTGCCTGCAATGCCTAAAGAATTTGCTGCGATACCTGCTGCATTGGTTGAAATGTCAGCAGCATTGTTAGAGATGCTGCCAGTGTTGGATGAAATATTGCCTGCGTTTGTACTGGAAGATGCGGTATTGCTAGAAATATTAGCAGCATTCGTTGCGATGCTGCTGCCTTGTGTACCAATATTTGAAGCATTAGATGCTACACCGGCAGCATTGATAACAGCTGTACTTGAGTTTGTTGATATGTTTGCTGCATTTGAAGCAACACCGCTCGCATTGGTTGCTGCACTTGCAGTATTAGCTGAAATACCGTTTGTAGCATTAGTTATATTTGTCGAATTGGTTGTAACACGCGCATTGTTATCATCTACAGCCGTTTTTACAGCTGAGAAATTTGCATTAACATCAGCGGCAACAGCTGGGCTTCCTGCTGTGAAAGTGTTCGGTATAGTGACATCAGCTGCAAAGGCAGTCGTGCTTACGCTTAATATCAAGCCTGCAGTTAAAGTAATTTTTTTCATTATATTGTTCCCCAAATATTTATTGTTAATATTTTTTTTATTGCCATTTCATATTGTCAGCGCCAGAGCCATCGCTCCATGTGAGCGCATCAGCACTACCATCATCCCAAGTAGCAGGTTGAGCGGCAGGCGTTGTATCTCCACCACCACTACCACCACCACAGGCAGTAATGGAGAGGGTTATTGTTAGTAAAATAATTATTTTTTTCAGCATAAAGCCTCCAAATATTTTATTCATTTAAATCAGAATTTAAAAAAAGCAGGATTATTTATTTTTAGTATTTTATTAGTATCGATAAACCAGCTTTAGATAGTCAAATTGTGACATAACAGGGCGTTTATTTCTGTTTAATTAGTAACCAATACAGAATGAGGCAATCTATAATTGTGGAATTTATTTTACAATTTTTTATTGTAAAGAAAAAAATCAATGGGTGGGAGTGTTAAAAAAATAAGGCCAGCTAAATGCTGGCCTTGGTTTGGTATAGCAATATTTATTATAAATATTTTCTATTTCTTGCTCCAAATAAACCAAGTAAACCTAAACTAAATAATAATAAAGTACTTGCTTCAGGCACGGAAGCAGGTGCTACGGCAAGAAATTCTGCTCTTGTGTAACGCTCACCTTCAAAAATAGTAGAGCTACCGCTAAAGTTATAAATAAAATCCGTATTAACGCCAGAGCTATCAACTAAGGCGAAGCTACCGAAAATATCACCATCAGTCGTATTGCGGCTGAGCGAAAGTGCAATTTGGTTATATGCATCAAAAATATTTTTAGGAAGTCCAAAGCTTGCGTAAGTTAATTCAATTGAATCTAAAATATTTGTAATGTTATTTGGTCTATCTTGTTCACGAAATTCTACAAAAATACCACCAGCACGTTTGCGTACATCAACTTCAACAACATCGCCAACATTTGGGTTAGTATTCTTTTGGTCTGTTAAGCGTATGCCGTAACGTTCTTTTAATTGTGTTGGGGCGGTTAAATCAAACAGGCCTCTTACGCTAAAGGTATCATCGTCTTTTAAACCTTTACTTATATTTGCATTACTATTACTAGAATTTGTTAATAAACGAGCGCGATTCATATAAATAGGTAAACCATTTACTTTGCTTTCGATGATGTCACCAGCATAAGGATCCATTACTAAACGACCACCAGCTTCAAGGCCAGGTAGAGGTGCTGGAACAGTAGCATAAGCTGCAGCATTGCCATTACTATAATTTGGAATGCTTAAAGCATCGTTGAAATCATCATCGAAAATAACATTGCCATTTTTAGTAACAGTAAACTGATCGATAGTGAATTCAGTTGCTTGTACGGCAGATGTTGTAGAAAAAATTGACGCGCAGGTCAATAACAGAGCAACAATGTTGCGTTGAGTTTTTATAGTTAACATTTTTCTCTCCCAAGAAAAGTTTTATATTTTGTGTAACTCATACAAAGCAGGCCATTATTTTAATTATTAGTATTGAGCCTTGGTTATCCAAGAGACCTACTTTAGATAGCTCTATTATGGCATAGCGAACGTGTAATTTTCGGCTAAAAAATGACCATTTTTTTTTGTTTTTTAATCAAGCTGAAAAAATCCGAATTAAGTTTGAATTTTGTATTTTTTCAACTTGTTCACGCAAAGTATATAGTTGCTCCTCCCAATAGCGTGGCTGATTAAACCATGGAAAATTCATAGGAAATGTTGGGTCATGCCAACGTCGAGCAAGCCATGCACTATAGTTTATTATGCGTAAACTTCTTAACGCTTCAATTAAATTTAAACTGCTTGGGTCAAAATCATGAAATTGCGTGTAACCTTTTAAAATTGTATTAAGCTGCACTACCATTTCCTGTTCAGTACCAGACAGCAACATCCAAATATCCTGTATTGCGAAACCCATCATGCAATCATCAAGATCAACAATATGTGGACCACTGTCTGTCCATAGAATATTACCAACGTGTAAGTCACCATGTAGGCGAATTAAAGGGTGATGAGAAAACGCATTAAATTTTTCATCAATCATTTCTAAAATTTGCTTAGCGGCAAGCTGATAGTTATGTTTTATTTCACTTGGGATAAAATTATTATCAAGTAAAAAAGCTAAGCTATCATGCCCAAAGGTTTTGGGGTTGAGTGTAAGCCGATGTTGGAAAGGAAATCGGTTTCCAATAGCATGCAAACGACCAATAAATCGGCCAAGCCATTCTAGGTGTTCTGGATTATCAAGATTAGGAGCGCGTCCCCCATGGCGAGTGTATAGACTAAACCTAAAATCGTTGAAAAGATGTAAGGTCTGACCGTTAATTTCTAGTGGCGCAACCACTGGGATTTCTTGTTCTAAGCAATCAAGCGCAAATTGATGTTCTTCGAGAATAGCATCGTCAGACCAGCGGTTAGGCCGGTAAAATTTAGCAATAATAGGCGTTCCGTCCTCAATTCCGACCTGATACACACGGTTTTCGTAACTATTAAGGGCTAAAAAACGACCATCACTGATAAGGCCGAGACTTTCTACCGCATCTAACATGCTGTCAGGGGTTAAGCCTTCATATGGAACATCATTTTCGGGTTGCATTGCTATATCGCCGTACACTTCACAAAAATACTAGTGTGAACAGTGGTTTAGTTAACGTTGGTCTAGTAAACTCTAAGGGAAATTTAACCATATCATACTATATATATACCATGACAAATCCATTAATCAGTATGTTGCATACTTCTGCAAATAGCCAAACAGCCAGCTTGCCTCCATTCGCGCATATTAAGCCTGAACATGTAGAGCCAGCCATTGATCTGATTCTCAGTGAAAATCGTCAGCAGTTATTAATGTTGCTCGATCAGAAAGAGGTCAGCTGGGATAACTTTGTGCAACCACTTGAAGAAATGTCAGATAGATTGCAACGTGTGTGGTCACCAGTGAGCCATATGAATTCCGTTGTTAACAGCGATGAATTACGTGAAGCCTATAATCAATGTTTACCCAAGCTAAGCGATTACTCAACCGAGCTTGGCCAAAATGAAAAACTTTTTCAGGCATACCACAATATTTCGACTAGTGATGCATTTAAGGTATTAGAGGTCGCGCAACAAAAGATAATCAACAATGCCTTACGTGATTTTCATTTGTCTGGCGTGGATTTAGCAGAAGATAACAAGCAACGCTTTAAAAAAATTAAACAGCAACTTTCAAAATTAAAAACACAATTTGAAGAAAATATTTTAGATGCAACACATGCATGGCACAAACAAATTGATGATGAAAAAGACTTATCCGGTTTGCCTGATTTTGCGATAGGTATGTCCAAACAAGCCGCCGAACAGAAAAAATTACAAGGTTGGGTTTTTACCTTAGATGCGCCATCCTATATGGTGGTAATGATGTATGCCGATGATCGTAATTTACGCGAAGAAATGTACCGTGCTTTCGTTACGCGTGCGTCCGATCAATATTCCACTAAAGAATCGGCTAAGTGGGATAATTCAAAAAATATGCAAGAAATTTTAAGATTAAGGCATGAGCTTGCAACGCTGCTCAACTTTAATAATTATGCGGAATTATCCTTGGCTACAAAAATGGCAGATAAAACACAAGATGTTTTTGATTTTTTAAATCAGCTTGCTGATAAATCTAAAACTGTCGCCGAGCAAGAGTATCAAGAGTTAATAACTTTTGTGAAATTAAAATATGGTATGGACACATTCGAGGCATGGGATGTCATGTATTACTCTGAAAAACTTCGACAAAAAAAATACGCAATCAGCCAAGAAGAACTAAAACCCTATTTTCCTGAACAACGTGTACTTGACGGCATGTTTAATGTAGTTAACAAAATTTATGGTATTCAGATAAAAGAAATTCAAGGTATCGAAACATGGCATGAGTCAGTACGTGTATTTGAAATTCGAGATGTTGACAATAATATTCGCGGACAATTTTATTTGGACCTTTATGCGCGTGAGAAAAAACGTGGTGGTGCCTGGATGGATGATTGCCAAGGTCGCGTTATGCATCAATCAGGATCTTTGCAAATCCCCGTAGCGTATTTAACTTGTAACTTAACGCCGCCGATTGGTGATGAGCCAGCGTTATTTACACACCAAGAAGTGATTACGTTGTTTCATGAATTTGGTCATGGTTTGCATCATATGTTAACGCAAGTTAATTACTTAAGTGTATCAGGTATTAATGGTGTAGCCTGGGATGCGGTTGAGTTGCCTAGCCAGTTTTTAGAAAACTGGTGTTGGGAACGAGAAGCATTAGACTTAATTGCCGGACACTACAAAACTAACAAACCCATGCCTTCTGATTTATTCGAACGTATGCATTCTGCTAAAAACTTTCAGTCCAGTATGATTATGATGCGGCAACTTGAATTTGCATTATTTGATTTTAAAATGCATGCAGAATACGCAACGTCACCGTTTAAAATGGACACAGGTATTGATGTTCAAGCCGTACTTGATGACGTGCGTTCACGTGTTGCCGTAATAACACCACCAAGTTTTAATCGCTTTCAACATAGCTTTTCACATATTTTTGCAGGTGGCTATTCAGCCGGTTATTACAGCTATAAATGGGCTGAAGTCCTTTCTGCAGATGCTTTTGCAAAGTTTGAAGAACACGGTATTTTTGATAGAAAAACAGGGTTAGAATTTTTACATTCTGTTTTAGAGCAAGGTGGTAGCAAAGAGCCAATAGAACTATTTAAAGCCTTTAGAGGCCGTGAACCAAAAATAGATGCACTGCTAAGACATTCTGGCATTGCTGCTTAACTGAATATTTAGAAATAAAAAGAGATATTAATAATATGAATAATAAATTAAGGATAATGCTTGTAGTTAGCTTTTTAATGGCGACACAATCTGTTCTGGCAGAAACATTATACGTAACAGATCGCATTCTACTTGGCATTCACCAAACAGCAGATGAGCAAAGCCCTATTCTAAAATCAATTCCAAGTGGCAGTACCGTTACGGTTATTAGTAAACAAGGCGATTTTCTTAATGTGAAAATTAAAGATGGCACGCAAGGTTGGGTAGCATCTAATTTTTTAGTTAAAAATAAACCCGCTACAAAACAGTACGATACTTTGTTTGCTCAATATCAAAAAACAGTGGAAACACTGAAAGCAGTTAACGAACGGTTAACAAAGTCAGAACGTGAAATACAACTTAAGCGCGACCAACTTTCAAATGCAACAACCACAATTAAAGAACTTAAAAAAAATAAGAATGTTAAAATAGAGGCAGTAAAAACGGATATAGGGGTGGTGGATACAGAGGCGTTAGATAAAGCTAATCAGGAAGTAAAACGATTAAAAACAAAGTTATTGGCATTAGAGCAGCAAGTAAAAGATAATAAAGAAATTGATCCAAATAGTGCTCAGTCCAAACTCATTAAAACGCAACAAGAAAATACCTTAATGCGTAATAGTATAGAAATGGCACTAGCAAGCTTAGAAGGCAAACATGTTCCAACGGCAGAAGAGTTAGCGGGTGTTCGTGCGAGTTTCCCTGCTTGGTATTGGGGGTTAACCTTTGCTTTGATTATTATTGGTGTTATTGGCGGGTTTTTCTGGAACGATTATCAGAACAGAAAGCGACACGGTGGCTTCCGCATCTAATCACAAAGCGTGAGAGGCTAGATTACGGCGTTAAAAATTTCATCAAAATGCTCACTTACTAATGTAAGCTCCGCTTTTTCAGAAATCTTTGCCTTGTACTCTAACCTCTCACACTCCGTGATATGCACACTGTAAAATGGATTCTTGTCATTGTGAATGTAGCGCGGCAAACTTGATCAAAAATGAAATGATCGGTAGTGAAGAAATTACTTATTATCCTGATGTCATTCCCGCGTACGAGCACATGGACGTGCGAAGGTAGAACAATGCAGGAGCAATTGTCGAGGCGGGAATCTAAAACTCATTAAATATTATCAATTAAAAAACTATGAAATATAAAGACCTAAGAGACTTCATTACTTTACTTGAGCAACGTGGCGAGTTAAAACGCATTAGCCACGAAGTTGATCCCTATCTTGAAATGACTGAAATTTGCGATCGTACATTACGCGCAAAAGGGCCCGCTTTACTATTTGAAAATGTAAAAAATTCAGATGTACCTGTGCTAGGTAACTTATTCGGTACACCCGAACGTGTTGCGCTTGGTATGGGTGAAGAGTCGGTTGAAGCTTTGCGTGAAGTGGGCAAAGTATTAGCAATGCTTAAAGAGCCTGAGCCACCTAAGGGCATGAAAGACGCTTGGGAAAAACTGCCAGTGTTTAAACAAGTATTAAACATGGCACCAAAAGTTATTAAAAAAGCAGCTTGCCAAACACATGTTATTGAAGGCGATGATGTGGATTTAAATAACATCCCCATTCAAACCTGTTGGCCGGGTGATGTTGGGCCTTTGATTACATGGGCATTGGTAGTAACTAAAGGGCCCCTTAAAGAAAGACAAAATTTAGGAATTTATCGGCAACAAGTTATTGCTAAAAATAAAGTAATTATGCGTTGGTTGTCGCATCGAGGTGGCGCACTTGATTTTAAAGATTGGTGTGAAAAAAATCCCGGTGAAGGTTTTCCTGTAGCGGTCGCACTCGGTGCCGATCCGGCAACCATTTTAGGTGCGGTAACACCAGTGCCCGATAGCTTATCGGAATATGCCTTTGCGGGTTTATTGCGTGGCAGTAAAACAGAAGTGGCAAAATGTATTGGTAATGATTTACAAGTGCCTGCTTCAGCAGAGTATGTATTAGAAGGTGTCATTCACCCAGGCGAGATGGCCGATGAAGGGCCCTTTGGTGATCATACGGGTTATTATAACGAGGTAGATAAATTTCCCGTTTTTACGATTGAACGAATAACGCATCGTGAAAAGCCAATTTACCATAGTACCTATACGGGGCGGCCACCTGATGAGCCTGCTATTTTAGGTGTAGCTTTAAATGAAGTGTTTGTGCCCATCTTGCAAAAACAATTTCCAGAAATAATTGATTTTTATTTACCGCCTGAAGGTTGCTCGTATCGTGTGGCCGTTGTTAGCATGAAAAAACAATATGCTGGGCATGCTAAGCGCGTAATGATGGGTGTGTGGTCTTTCTTAAGACAATTTATGTATACAAAATTTGTTATCGTTGTTGATGATGATATTAACGTACGTGATTGGCAAGATGTTATCTGGGCAATGACAACTCGCATGGATCCTTCGCGTGATACAACGCTTGTTGAAAATACACCAATTGATTATTTAGACTTTGCTTCTCCCGTTTCAGGGTTAGGTAGCAAGATGGGTATGGACGCAACCAATAAGTGGCCGGGTGAAACAACACGCGAATGGGGAACGCCCATTGTGATGGATGCATCGGTTAAAGAACATATTGACGATATATGGGACGAGCTGGGTATACTTGATGAAGATTAATTTCTAACGGTTATCTTTTCATGCAATCATCACAAGCAATAAAAAGTTAGAAACAAATTACTTAATAGCTCTGTGTAAAAAATCAGATAACGATGGATACTTTAAAACAATACTGAGGTTGTTAATGAGTTTGGTGTTATCGATTAAACGAGACTCTTTCAAATAAGAAAGCATTCCTTTAGATAGGGTTGCTTCAGCTTCTTGCCAGCCAATGGTGGGAGGGCTGGGCAAGTTTAAATACTTGGCAATTTGAATAAACGATTCAGACATAGTGATGTTGTCACCATCACTAACATTGTAAATTTCACCGCTGCCAGATTTTAAGGCAGCCGTAACACAAATCTGTGCCAAATCATCCTCATGGATACGGTTGGTTGTGGGGGCAATATCGGGTTGTAGTATTGGCGTCTGCTGTTCGAGTCGTTTTCGAGGTAGTCGGTGTTCGCCATAAATACCTGGCACACGGAGAATGACAAATTCAACCCCATACTGAAATGCAAATTCTGTTAATGCATGCTCAGCGTCAAGTCGGCGTCTGGCGCGATCGGACTGTGGATTTGGTGTCGTTAATTCATTAACGTGCCTGCCCTGATGGTTGCCATAAATACCCGTCGTACTGATGTAAAGAATACGTTGTGGTAAAGACTCACTATCAAGCATCGTCAGCCAATTACGTATGCGTGTATCGGTTGCTCCTTCACTGGCGGGTGGTGCAAAATAAAAAACTATTTGCTTGTGAAATTGTCGAGATTTAGGGCAAGGGGATAGTGGTTCTCGGATTAAAGCATCAAGATCGAGCGCTTGAGAGCCGATACCTAACGCTGTAATACGAGATAAAGAAGCGTTACTTCGTGTATAGCCAGTAATCGCCGATTTAGCTAAAGGCTGAATAGCGTGTCGTGGGTTAGAGAGTAATTCTGCCACACGACAGCCGATATCACCGCAGCCAACAATAGACACACTATTTACAGGTATTACTGATTCAACCATAAGGTATAATGCCGCTCTTGTTAATTTGAAGATATTTTAAAAGAAGACTATTTTATGACAAATCACGTCAAAATCGAACCATCTGGCCATGAATTCGACGTTAAGAATGACGAATCAATATTAGACGCAGCAATACGCCAAGGCGTTCATCTTCCTTATGGCTGTAGAAATGGCAAATGTGGCAAATGCTTGGGCAAAGTTATACAGGGTGAAGTGAGTTATAGCGAACAACCTAAAGCCCTATCCAACGCAGATAAAGCCACTGGTATGGCGATTTTTTGTCAGGCGCGTGCAGCAACCGATTTAGTGATCGAATCACGCGAAGCCGAAACAGCTAAAGATATTCCTGTGGTTAAATTGCCTTGTCGTTTAGAAGCGCTTGAGCAACTTAATCATGACGTAATGTATTTAAAATTAAAATTGCCAGAAACAGAACGCATGCAGTTTTTAGCTGGCCAATATATTGATTTTTTACTTAAAGATGGTAAGCACCGTAGCTTCTCCATAGCCAACGCACCACACAATGATGAATGTATTGAATTACATATACGGCATGTAACCGAAGGTAAATTTACGACCGAAGTGTTTGCCAACATGAAAGTAAAAGAAATGTTTCGTATAGAAGGCCCGCACGGTAATTTTTATATTCGAGAAAAAAGTAAAAAGCCAATCATCTTTATGGCCGGTGGAACAGGCTTTGCGCCTATTAAAGGCATGATAGAACACGCTTTAGAAATTAAACTCGAACGACCCATGCATATATATTGGGGCGCGCATGCAGCAGAAGATTTATATATGGATGATGTTGTAAAAAAATTCACCAAACTTAATCCACTCATTAAGTACACCCCTGTTTTATCTGCTACAAAAGAACAAGACCATTGGCAAGGCCGAACAGGCTGGGTACATGAAGCTATTCTTAAAGACTATCCCGATTTAAGCGGTCATGAAGTTTATGCCGCTGGCCCACCCGCTATGGTGCACGCCGCGAAAGATACTTTTGAAGCCGCGGGCCTAACTCAAGAAAATTATTTTTCGGATGCGTTTGAGTTTAATGACGATTAGTTTATAGCGAGGTATTGAACTGGATACCATCAAATCCATTGACAGCATCCAGTTAAAGATTTACATAATTGGTTAATTATGACTCTTTTTTGTTTTTATCAACACCTGTTAAGTATTCAACTATTTTAATTCCTGAAGCTCGAACCATGTCATCTGCGCTACCCATGATTGAGGCATCTGAATTTTCAAGGTTACCGGAAGTGATATTTTTACCGGATTGATCTGATAGTTCAACAATTGCATTGAAGGTATCGGAACCACCGAGTGCACCAAATAAAAATCGCATAGCTCCATTTCTTCGTTTATACGCAGTTACGGTGATTTTTACAATATGCGAAGCTTTCTCTTTACTCGTGGTTATCATGCCTGCTTGAGCTAAACCATCGTGAATAGTGTTAATAAATGCACCTCTATTTGCCGCATCAAATTCACCAGCGGTTTTATCGATTATTTCAGACAAGTAATATTTCGTTGTATTAGCAGACGATATACTTGTCGGTAATGGCTTCATTGTAAATGTGGCGCCACAAGATATTAGTATAAATGCAAGAGTGATTAAAGTAAGTTTCTTTATTTCTTTAAGCATATGTATTCCCCATGAGTTATTTTTAGTTTTATTGTATAGAGAATAGATTCTGATTTAAAAAATTTAATAGTTCAAGTTAATTCTCTAAAGTAGCGATGTACGAGAGATAGAGAAAAAGTAGTATGAAAGTCACTATGATATACGTTAATACCATGATTTTTCGTTTATAATAGTATTTTTAATACACTGATGAGAATGGTTATGTCCTCTACTCCTAATTCAGACCAAACCCACTTCGGTTACGAAACCGTTGATACTAAAGCTAAACAAGGCAAAGTTGCCGAAGTTTTTCATTCTGTTGCCAACAAATACGATGTGATGAACGATCTAATGTCGATGGGCATTCATCGGCTTTGGAAGCGTTATACCATTGAAATTAGTGGTGTAAAATCAGGTCAAAAAGTATTGGATTTAGCAGGTGGTACAGGCGACTTAGCCGCTAAATTTGCACGCATTGTCGGCCAAACAGGTCATGTGACACTATCTGATATTAATAACTCGATGCTTAATGTTGGCAGAGAACGACTAACGGACAAAGGTATTCTCGGTAATGTCGATTACGTACAAGCCAATGCAGAGTGCTTACCTTTTCCAGACAACCATTTTGATTTAATTACCATCGCTTTTGGTTTAAGAAATGTAACCGATAAAGACGCCGCTCTGCGTTCAATGAATCGAGTGTTAAAGCCTGGCGGCAAGCTGCTAGTGTTAGAATTCTCAAAACCAACGGTTAAAGCGCTTAACCCTATTTACGATACTTATTCATTTAAAATTCTACCGTTTATAGGCAAGCTTATAACGAATGATGCTGATAGTTATCGTTATCTAGCAGAATCTATCCGTATGCATCCTGATCAAGATACCTTAAAAGACATGATGGTGAATGCCGGTTTTGCGAATTGTGATTTCTTCAATTTAAGTGCTGGCATTGTGGCTTTACATCGAGGATACAAAATTTAGTTTAGTGCGCGTTTGTTGTACGGGCACTTATGCTTGAGAGAGCAACGCGAAGAGCCTACCCCACGAAGTGTTTTGGGTACGCGGCGTTTAGCAATAAAGAGTGAAATAACGAATATTTCGGTTTTACACGAGAGCAACAACTACTATTAAAATGATTGAAGAAGAAAACCAAAAACAGCCTAACCCCAGCGAATTCAAATCCGCTCTCATTGGCGTTATCGAAACCGCGTTAAACGAAACCATTCAAATGGATGCACAAGCGTCCACAAAATTGGCCAAATTAACAGGCAAAGTGATTGCCATTGAACTTAAAGATTGGGATTTTACACTCTATCTTCTCCCCGATGCTCAAGGTATCCAAGTAATGTCGGAGTATATGGGCGACATTGATACGACAATAAGCGGTACACCCGTTGCCTTATTTAATATGAGCCAAGGCGATGCATCGGCGGCAACAATGCGGGAACAAAATATTTCCATTGAAGGTGATTTAGAGCTAGGGCAACAATTTAGCCAATTTTTTAAAGAGCTTGATATCGACTGGCAAGAAAAGATCGCACAGAGTTTCTCTAAAATAACCACAGAATCTAATGCCGACGTTATCGCACATAAGGTTGGCCGACTAGTTGAATCGTTCCAGAACTGGAAACCGCAAGCACAGCAGACACTAGAAAAAAATATAGCCGAATATTTTCAGCAAGAATCGCAGATCTTACCGTTTGCCGAAGAAATGGAACCTTTTAATAGCGCTGTTGATACGCTTCGAAATGATGTCGATAGATTAGAGGCAAGGATACAACGAATTATTGATATAAAAGGATCAGAAAGTTAATTCTCATCGTCATTCCCGCGCAGGCGGGAATCCAGTTGTCTTTGTTAGCAAGTTGTGTGGTATTGGTTAGACGTCCACTCACTTTGTTCGTTGACATAAGTGGCTGTAAAAACCACGAAAAACAGCCGCTAAACTTGCAATAATGCTCTAAATATGGAGAATACACCCTCCACCGTTTCAGCGAAAAAATTAATGACCCAAATCCCCGATTATACTCCGGAAGAACTGAAAAGCATTGGCGACTGCCTGCAAGAACGTTATGGCGAAAGTATTCCTTTTGAACAAGCCGATATCGAATTGCGTCTAACTGAAGACGATAGCAAAGTAACAGAATGCCCCGCGATTTATTGGGAAAAAAAAGGCTGTCATTTCATTGTTGCTAAAACAGACGAGTCACAATATTCCAGCCAATATTTTTATGACGATCAAGAACAATATGGCACTGAAAAACAATTTTATGATGATTTGCATGATTGCGTATTAACAACACTGCGTACTCAAGCCGATCATGAACGACAGAAAAATATGGCTAAAGACTTAAGTTCTTAAACCGTTAACGTTATACAAATTCAAACACAAATATTAAAATTAACCGAGGTCTATCATGGCAGCTAAGAAAAAAGCAAAAAAGAAAGTGGCGAAGAAGAAAGTAGCCAAAAAGAAAGTAAACAAGAAAAAAGTAGCGAAAAAGAAAGTCGCGAAGAAAAAACCAGCAAAGAAAAAAGCCAAGAAAAAAGCAGCACCTAAAGTTCCACCAATGAATGCATTCTACGCACAGTCTGGTGGCGTAACGTCTGTTATCAATGCTTCTGCAGCAGGCGTTATTGAAGCCGCTCGCAAATCAAATAAAATTGGCAAAGTTTATGCCGGCCGTAACGGTATCATTGGTGCTTTAACTGAAGACTTAATCGATACTTCAAAAGAATCAGTTGCTACTATTAAAGGTTTACGTCATACACCATCTGGTGCATTCGGTTCTTGCCGTTTTAAATTAAAATCTTTAGAAGAAAATCGTCGCGAATACGAACGTTTAATCGAAGTATTCAAAGCGCATAACATTGGTTTCTTCTTTTATAACGGTGGTGGTGATTCTGCTGACACATGTTATAAAATTTCACAACTATCAAAAGAAATGGGTTACCCGATTCAAGCAATCCATATTCCTAAAACAGTTGATAACGATTTACCCATTACAGACAACTGCCCAGGTTTTGGTTCAGTGGCTAAGTACGTTGCTGTATCAACACGTGAAGCATCTTTCGATGTTGCATCAATGTGCAAAACATCAACTAAGGTATTTATTGTTGAAGTAATGGGTCGTCATGCAGGTTGGATAGCAGCAGCAGGCGGTTTGGCATCAACTCCAGATACATTTATTCCCACTGTAATCTTGTTCCCAGAAGTAGAATTTGACCAAGCTAAGTTTTTAGCCGAAGTGCAAAAGAATGTTAAAAAACATGGTTACTGTTCAGTTGTTGTGTCTGAAGGTGTTCATTGGCCCGACGGTCGTTTCCTTGCAGAAACAGGTCTTAAAGATGCATTTGGTCACGCACAATTGGGTGGCGCAGCAACAGTTATCAGCGGCATGATTCAATCGGAACTTCAATTGAAAAACCATTGGGCCGTTGCCGATTACCTACAACGTGCAGCACGACATATCGCATCTAAAACAGACGTTGATATGGCATACGCAATGGGTAAAGCCGGCGTTCAATACGCAATCAAAGGTTATAACTCAGTAATGCCTACGGTAGACCGTATTTCTAACAAACCATTCAAATGGAAAGTTGGAATGGCCGACCTCAGCAAAGTTGCTAATGTAGAAAAAATGATGCCTGACAACTTTATTTCTAAAGATGGTTTTGGTATTACAAAAGCATGCCGTACTTACATGGAGCCTTTAATTAAAGGTGAAGATTATCCTCCATACAAAGATGGTATGCCTAAGTATGTTCGCATCAAAGGCGTTGCCGTACCTAAGAAATTAAAAGGTAAATTTGAAATTTAAATTTTTCATAATTTAAAACTTCAAACAAAAAACCGACCTTAGCTGAAAAGCGGGTCGGTTTTTTTGTGCCCTTTTTTTATTGATGATATATTCTTAATTAGTGATGTAAACAAAAACAAGCAAAAGGAATTGCTAATGAAAATAAGAGCTATTTTAAAACCAGGAAAACGTGGAACCAAGTTACTTGTAAAAGAATATGGTAGTCAATTGTTTTGTGTGCGTTATCGATATGACTATATAAAAAAGAAAAGATATAAAACAGTAGAGCTTATTATAGATGAAGAGCACTGGGAGCCATTACCTCCACATCCAGATGAAGAAAGAGCAAGAACAGTGGATAAAGGTTATTCAATTGAGGGTAAAGTAAAAGTCCGCATTACATGGGATGAAAAAGCACTTCAAAACAAAGCTAAATTATACGGTGGAATATGGTCACCGAAAGATAGAGTTTGGTTAATAAATGCCCAAGATGCAATAAAAGCAGGGCTTGGAAATAGAATAGTTGACTCTGACTTACAAAGTTTCTATATATAGAGACACGTTACTATATAGTAATAAGTTTATATATGTAGAAACAATTTGAAATGTTTCTATTCCGTCTAATTGACTGTTAGCATTTTAAAAATAAGGAAATTACAAATGGCAATAGCAACATTACATAAACTATGGAAAAATCACCCCTATCCTGCATATCCATGTGACAAAAGTACATTTAAAAATCAATGTGCTATTCGAATGGGCGTTGCAATGGAAAAGTCAGGTATAGACACAAGTTCTTTTGAAAAAAATACCCAAATAGAAGATGTTATCCTGGTTTAAAGCGCTCACCAAATCATATACTTGCTGCACAGGAGCTTGCAAACTGGATGAAAGCTAAAATTTCAATTTTTGGTAAGCATAAGATATATAAAAAGGTAACGCATCGAAATTTTAAGAGAAAAAAGGGTATTGTTTTTATTAAAAATGGTTGGGGTGCAACGGATCACATTGATGTATGGAATGGAAAATCAATGAAAGGGGGTTTCCCTAATTATTTTTCACTTGGTAAAGAGGTATGGTTTTGGGAGTTAAAGTCATGAAGTTATTTCAAATTATAGCCCTATTTATAATTCAATCGTGCACATATGCTCAAGGAAAGATATTAGATCAAGCTGTGGTTTTAAGTAATGAATTTACAATTGAATTAAAGAATAATGAATGTTATTTAAAGTCAAAGAATATTAGCAATGTCTTGTCAGTAAAACCTCCTTGCTATTTTTTAAGGAGCAATGGTGTGATTGAGCAGCATAGTTATACTGACATTAAGGTGAATTCTGTATTTATTGTTATTGGTACACCAATTAGTATGGGAACTCGGAAAGAATGGGGTTTAGCAAAAAAAGATATATGTGGTAGTGATGCTCAAGGAATACTAATAAAAAACAATAAAGTAGAAATATCAAATAAAGTATTACAAGGAGGGGTAATGTGTAAGGATAAAGGAACTGATGAGAAAAATTTTTGGTATTTTTCTCATTAAAATAAAGCTAACAAGTAAATCAAGTTCGTTCGCGTTGCTCACCGGACGCGCTACCGCGCGCCGCTTATTAGAGCGTTATATTTAAGAAAAGAAGAACATGGCACAAGTAAAAATATATGGCCTTAAAGCCAACTTAGAAACAAAAAAGAAAAATCTTTCCACGGCTATCCATGAGTCATTAATGGAAGTATTTGGTCTCCCTGAAAGCAAAAAATTCCATCGTTATATTTTACTAAATGATGGAGACTTCATCTATCCAGACGATAGAAGTCAAGAGTATACAATTATTGAGCTATCAATATTTGAAGGTCGCTCAGTAGAAGCAAAAAAAGAACTGATTAACTCAATATTCTCAAAGGTGAAACAATATACTGGTATTGACAATCAAGATGTAGAGATAACAATATTTGAAACACCAATGTCTAATTGGGGTATACGTGGAATACCAGCTGATGAGCTTGTATTAAATTATAAAGTTAATGTCTAAAAAATATAACAAGGCAATCAACCACGTTCGTTGCACTCACTCGGACGCCGCAAAAGGCGCGGCGCCGTTTAATTCTGCGTTATCTGAGTAAAAATAAAGGAGCAGTAATGCAACAACCATCTGAACCAAAATACGTACCGGCATTGGGCTACCACTGGCTTACTCCCTACTACGATGCTGTAGTCGGTACCACTACGCGGGAGCGCAGTTTCAAACAAGCTCTCATCAAACAAGCCCGTTTCGTCCCGGGTCAACACGTACTTGATCTGGCTTCTGGAACAGGCACTCTGGCAATATGGATAAAACAACACCAGCCACAAGCCAACGTCACGGGAGTGGACGGAGATCCTGCCATTTTATCCCTTGCGTCTCGCAAGGCACAAAAAGCCAATGTCTCAGTGCAGTTTGACCATGCACTGTCCTACAGCCTGCCTTATCCGGTGGCGCACTTTGATCGGGTGGTTTCAAGCTTGTTCTTTCACCACCTATCATGGGAAAACAAGGAACGCACAGCGCGGGAGTTGTTTCGAGTTCTCAAACCGGGAGCAGAGTTGCACGTCGCTGACTGGGGGCGTGCCGACAATGTTTTGATGCGAGGGTTGTTTCTGTTCGTTCAACTTCTCGATGGTTACAAAAATACGCAGGACAATGTGTCGGGAAAACTCGTCACACTCTTTGAACAAGCCGGGTTTGTTGAAGTAACGCAGCGACAAACCTTCAGCACTATCTATGGAACAATGGCACTCTATAGTGCGGCTAAACCCAGCTAACACGGCGCTCAACCTGACTCGCTACCTCGGCGCTTCGCGCCTCGTAGCTCGCAGGTTAGCTTGGCGTTATACGTAATAAAAATGAAATCAACAAATACAATTAACAAACTTAAAGAAAAATACAATCTAAAGGTGCAATCACCTTTTGAAATAAAAATTATAGGAGGTTATGGGGCAGAGCATGGCATGGTAATAGATAGTTCTTGGTCAAAAATAGGTCCAGTAGCGGAAGAACTTGTAGAAAGAGGGTACGGTTATTCGTGTTTCGATTTAAGCGAAGATACAGAGGGATTTAATAAAGTCCTAAAAGATTGGGGTAAAGTTTAAGTGTTTGGAAATAATAAAATGTATAACAAGCGCTAAAATAATGCACGCTTTGAATGTGCTTAGCTTGTTGTTATGTGACAAATAAAATGATAAGTCAAATTAAAAATATGGAAGTTGCAAAGGGTATTGAATAATGAGCCAGACGAAATATTTTTTAAAGCACAAGTAATAGTAAGAAATTACACTTAACTATAGGCAAGCACAAGTAAGATGTTATTGATATTAATTTTAGCGACGTTATTTATTGTCATTATCACTACGTTACCAATATTTAGATTTACGCATTGGGTTGTTAGAGGGATGGATTTTCCGCGTCTGCAGATTGCATTTCTTGCCGCAGCTTTGCTTATTGCTCATTTTCTTTTTCTCGACTTCGAGATGAAGATTACCTGGTTGCTTATTACTGCAACTGCTCTATCTTTGTTTTGGCAATTGTGGTGGATATTACCTTATACCTTCCTCTGGCCTAAGGAGGTTAAAACATCAAAAGTTCGTGACCCCAATAAACAGCTTAGTATTATTACTTCCAACGTACTCAAAACAAATCGTAATAGCGATGCGCTAATACGTTTGGTTGAAAAATATCAGCCCGATATTTTAGTAACTTTAGAGTCGGATAAATGGTGGGGAGATCAACTCAAGGTCTTGGACGTTGATATGCCACATAGCGTAATTTGTCCGCTGGATAATTTCTATGGCATGCATGTTTATTCTAGGTTGCCCTTGTGTGAGGATGAAGTCTGTTATTTAGTTGAGGACGATATTCCCTCAATACATGTCTCATTGGTGCTTCGTACAGGGGATAAAGTGCGAATGTATTTCGTCCATCCCGCACCACCAAGTCCCACCGAAAATACTAAGTCGGCGGAACGGGATGCCGAGTTAATTGTCATTGCTAAAAGTATTGCAGAGACGACCCAACCCGTTGTTGTAACGGGTGATCTAAATGATGTAGCTTGGTCTAGCACAACTCGGCTTTTTCGTAAAATAAGCGGCTTACTTGATCCTCGTGTAGGGCGCGGTATTTTTAATACCTTTCACGTCGATTACCCTTTTGCACGTTGGCCATTGGATCATCTATTTCATAGTCAGCACTTCACACTAAAACATATACGACGATTGCCATCGATTGGTTCCGATCACTTTGCACTCTTTACAACGCTTGTCTATAACCCCGACTGTGGTGTCGGTCAAGATGGACTAAAGGCAACGAGTTCGGATCATGATCAAGCTAAAATAATATCTGAAGAAAAGGGCGTAAGTAAGAGCGATGTACCAACGCTAAAAGGATAAAATAGTGTGAAAAAGAATTCGGGTATTACCTGAAAATTGAGCAATAAATGCTATTATGAATAACGAATTGCTTATAATTGTGGACTATCACTCACTGGTATAACCAACCGCCCGCTGTGCTCGGGCTAGTTGACTCATAATAAAACGTTTGGGTCACTTTCTATAGAGTTAGCTCGTATATTAAAATCATAAAGGTATATACATAATGATTGAAGCAGCAATACCCGCGAATGAAGAAGATCGCCTTCGCAAATTATACGCATTGGAAATACTCGATACACTTGAGGAACAAGCTTACGATGATCTTACCAAACTTGCTGCAGAAATCTGTAGGACGCCAATTGCTTTAGTGAGTCTTGTTGATAGTGATAGACAATGGTTTAAGTCACACCATGGTTTGGATGCCCGCGAAACACCTCGTGAATATGCCTTTTGCTCACACGCAATACTTGATGATAATATTTTTGTTGTTGAAGATTCCAGCAAAGACCAGCGATTTATTGACAATCCATTAGCCACCGGAGAGCCGTATGTAAAATTCTATGCGGGAGCTCCATTAATAATGAGCGATAAAAGCAAACTTGGAACGCTATGTGTCATTGGAAACGAAGAGCGAACAATCACTGACTCTCAAAAAGAGGCATTGGCCGCCTTAGCGAGACAAGTCGTCAGCCAATTAGAATTAAGATTGAAAGTAAAAGAGTTAGAAATTCTAGACCATACTAAAGATGAGTTTATCTCTATGGTAAATCATGAGTTAAGAACCCCTTTGACTTCAATTTATGGTGCAGTATCACTATTAAGAAATGATATAGATGAATTTAAGGACGGCCACAAAAAATTAATTAATATTTCACTTAACAATACTAAGCGCCTTCTCAGTCTTGTTAATGATATTTTAGACGTTGCCAAAATGGAAGCAGGACATCTTCAACTTAATAATGAAAATTTAAATATTATTAGGTTACTAGAAAAATCTGTTGAATTAAATGAACAGTACTGCAAGGATTGTCATACCGCTCTAACATTTAGTTACCCAAAAAATGCTAAAAGTATACGGGTGAACGGTGATGAACTACGACTATTACAAGTGATGAGTAATTTCATATCTAATGCCGCAAAATTTACACATGAAAATGATCTAATTGAGATAAATGTAAGAATAGAAAATAACTATGTCGTTGTAGGAATAACTGACCATGGCCCTGGAATTTCACCTGATCAACATGACCTAGTGTTTTCTAAATTTAAGCAGCTTGGTAAAAGAAGTGATAACAAACTTCCTGGTACGGGCTTAGGATTAAATATAAGTAAAAAAATTATTGAATTACAGCAAGGGATAATAGGCTTTGAATCAATTCCTAATGAAAAAACGACTTTCTACTTTAAATTACGGATAATTAACTGACAGATTCAATGCATTGTCACTACATAAAGCGAGAATGTTTAATTAAATAAATTATGCAAGGCGCCCTAAGCAAGAACGTATTTAAGCACGCTGCTTAGTTTGCGTTAGTTGAGTGTGAGATTATGGATAATAAAAAAAATAAATTCAATCTATACCAGGCAACCGTTATATTTAGCGTGTTGTTTGCTTTGTTAGGATTTTCATACAATGTTTGGCGTATGGAAATCTCTGAGCAGAACAACAATATTAGAACGGCTTGTTTTGAAATATTAATAGAATTATCTTCGTTGGAGCAATTAATTTATACCGCTTATTACGATGGTGATTTAAAAGAAGGTAGCCCGAGAAAGGGCTGGGTGAAGGTTGGACTAATTTTAGATTTAAGTACGTTAACAGCGGATACTGTTGAAGCTCGAGCAGCCACATTAAAAAAAGTGTGGACTGCTCAATGGAAAACAATGATAAACGACAAAGACTCCGTTAGTCAAATCGTTAGCGCTATTGATTCAGTGAGGTCTGAAATAAAGTTGGTATTGAGTTCACTTGAATGAGTTGCCGTTAATAAGTCGTTTAAATTTATGCGTTAAATTTTTTTAACTGTTTATATAATAACTTAGCGCGCCGTACCAAAGCCTTCGTCTTCACTGTGTGTTGGAACCGGTAATCCAGAAATACGCATGCCCTGTGCGACAGGCCCTTCTGGAAACAAGCGATGCAGAAACTTGCGACCGCCCTGATTTGAAAATACCTCATCAAGCATGTCCTCTAGCTCACGCCCATTTTGTGCAAGGCCATGCTCAAGATAGTATTTTTGTAACACATTAATGACTTGTAAGTGGGCAGCCGTAATCTTCACATCTTCTTCGGCAGCGAATTTTCGCATTTTTATTTCATCCCAATTTTGTAACTCGCTTTCGCGCTGGCTACGTTGTTGACTCTCTATATTAGTATCAACACTCTTGTCCATCAATTCGTCCGATTCTTCAAATTTTTTTGCTATTTTTTCTTTACTCATTATTGGCTATCTCCATTAGTATTTACATGGTTTTGTTTAAGCATGAACTGATTATTAAGTTTTGTTCTAAAACGCTATTTTTTCAGAACACATAGTGAGATGCATTGAAAAATATCAATTATGATTGATATTCTTCCCTTCTCAGCTCAGTATTTGCTAAATAGTTTAATATTAACAATTGGTTATCTTCAGCATAAATAATATACTGTAGCGAATTATTCTCGGATTATATTCAATCGGGTTATGATTCAAACGAGTGGTGACGAGTAGTTTAACCATGACACTATAAAGGTAAGATATGGATGTTAAGTGACCCTCTATGAATGACCATGATAAAATCGTGTATCAAACCGGCCCGATTAAAGAATTAGCGGAACTGGGTTTTTGTGTTGATACACTCGCCTCATTCGGCCCCGCGATTGTTGCGACACGTCTGGTACATTACGCACCCAGCGACACGATTTACCGCGAAGGTGACGATGTTGAAGCCCTGTATGTTATCCGCGAAGGTCGAATTAAGTTGCTCAACCACCTTGAGAATGGCCGCGCTAGAATCGTCCGCCTGCATAACCGAGGATCCACTATCGGGCTCAATGGATTGATTGATGAAGCGCATTCGCATACCGCCATGGCTGTCGATGAGGTTACGGCTTACCAAATCCCCATGCATTTAATCAAAACAGTTAAAGATGACGATCCGGATGCCTATTGCCAATTGCTTGAACTTTGGCATGAGTATTTAAAAATGGCCGATACTTGGATTACGGAATTTTCCACCGGCGCCATTCGTAGCCGGGTAGCCCGGTTGATTCGGTTTCTGGTGGAAACCGACGAAGCCACCGGCCCTAGAGAGGTGACTTTGCTAACGGTAGATGAAATGGCCGATGTTCTCGGGGTTACACCGGAGAGTGTTAGCCGAATTATGGCAGACTTGAAACGAAGAAAAATTCTACAAGCAATTAGTGGCTTGCCAGATTACTACCGGTGTAATATAGAGAGCTTGCGGCAAGAAGTGGAATAAAAAATTTACCTGAATTCGTACCGTTGCCATTAACGATATTTTACCCACATAACAATACCTATACCACTTGCCCAATTATTATTAAGCAACATTATCGGGGCATGTCGTTAAAACATAACGATTGATTTTTTGGCAGTCATTGTGATTGATCAATGTCGGTATGCTTGACATCGTTACTATTATTCCTCACATTGGAGATAATGTTGTAAAGGTGTAAGCCCGATTCAGGAGGTATTATGTTATTCAAACAATTACTGGAGCCCGATTCCAGTACCTATACATATTTATTAAGTTGTGATGAGACTGGTGAGACAGTGTTAATCGATCCGGTGCTAGACACTGTAGAGAGGGATTTGAAAATTATCAGTGAACTTGGATTGACGTTAACTTATACATTAGACACACATATTCATGCGGATCATCTTAGCGGAGCACAACGTTTGAAATCACTCAGCGGTAGCAAGATTGCCTACCCTGCCATCGACGCGTTGCCTTGTGTCGATATCGGCGTCAAAGAGGGCGAGCCATTTCGGGTTGGTCATATTGATATTAATCCTCTTTTCACACCGGGACATACCGATCATCATCACGCCTATCTGGTCGATAACGGTACACAAAATATGTTATTTAGTGGTGACGCTCTGTTAATTGAAGCCTGTGGACGTACTGATTTTCAGTCTGGTGATGCTGCTACCTTGTATCGCAGTATTCATGAAAAATTATTCACACTTGCAGATGAAACGTTGGTTTATCCTGCTCATGATTATGAAGAGCGTTTTATTACAACCATTGCTCAGGAGAAACAGCGTAATCCAAGGCTGGGGAAAAACAAACCGCTAGAAGAATTTGTAACGATTATGGACACAATGGATCTGCCCTATCCGCGCAAAATAGACTTTGCTGTTCCAGGAAATGAGTTGTGTGGTGTCTGCCCAGACAATGTGCCTGAAAAGTATCGTGGTGCATGCAACAAAAGTGATCAAGGTTAAGCAAAATTCATTGGCCATCTGATTGATGGCAAGTGAAGATAAGTAGCGCAAGGCACTACGATTGATAAATCTCAATGTGATTCCTAATATCAGCCGTTAAAATGTATTCATCTATATCGCTAACACAAAGAGTATTTATTTCGTTAAAAGGAGAATAAACATGAGCATGAAAGAGTCGTATCAAAAAAAATTGCAAGCACAACTAGACGAATGGAGTGCGGACATTGACAAGTTAAAGGCCAAAGCCGATAAAGCAGAAGCTGATACTAAGCTTGAATTTCACCAAAAAGTTGAGGAGCTAAAAGAGAAGCGGGCAGCGGCTAATGCGAAGTTAACAGAGTTAAAGGCTGCGAGTGATGATGCCTGGGAAGATCTTAAGACGGGTGCAGAAAGTGCTTGGCTTTCTCTTGGTGAATCGGTTAAGTCAGCTACGTCAAGGTTTAAATAATCACTCTTTATTTTGTGGGAGAAAAATAATATGAATATCATGTCGTTTAGAAAAAAAATTCTATGGCCAGCCATAATCACTTCACTTCTTATTACTAACGTTTCTTTTGCCGGGCCATCGTCTGGAAATAAAACGACAATGGAAGATGTCAAAGAAGAAATGAGAGAAGCTGCGGGAGCGATTAAAAATTATACCACCGGGCAACGCGATGAAGCCGCTAAACGTATAAAATTAACGCTTACTAAACTGGATGCACAGATTGAACGCCTGGAAGATCGACTTGATCAAAAAGCAGCTCGTATGGATCAAGCTGCGCGCTCCAAGGCCAGAGCGAGTCTCAAGGCACTTAGAAAACACCGCAACAAATTGGCTGAATGGGCGGGAGGTATGCAACACAGTTCCAATGAAGCTTGGCAGGATATCAAGACGGGTTTTCTAAAAAGCTATAAGAATATGCAAGAAGCTTTCAATAAGGCACAGCAAGAGTTTTAGTATATTCTTAACAGTGGCACGGTTATTATCCATAGAGTGTTGAACAGCGATAGCCAAGGATATACCTAGATAGACATAATAATAAAAGGGAGAATAGACGATGTTAGATTTAACAGGATTACTTGGCCTTATAATACTGATTCTTGATATATGGGCGATTATCAAAACGATTGACAGCGGAAGTACTACCGGAACGAAAGTTCTATGGATTGTATTGATTCTTATCCTCCCTGTGTTAGGTTTTATTCTTTGGTTGATATTAGGCCCGAGAAGAGTTTAATGGTTATGATATAGCATATTGAATCTCTCCTAGAACATTTTTGGACGTTTGTTTAACTCACAACTGTATAATTGCGGAGTCGTTATGAAAGCACGTACTTTGGTATTACTCATTGCGACACACTGTGTTGTTGGTGCCGTTGGTTTTGGTGCCGGTATCTACGCACTCCCTATTCTTACTGCGCCGCCTGCTCCTAGTGAAACTTATATTAAGACAATATCTTCACAAGCCAAGTACACCGCTAAATTCCGAAGAGATCTAAAAGACAGTGATGCACTGCATTGGGGCGAAGGTGTCGTTTCTGTGGGTTCAAAAAACATTACGCTTATGGGTAAGCTGGCGCCGGGTCCGGACTACAAGCTTTACCTTTCTCCGAAATTTGTTGAGACTGAATCTGACTTCAATCGTTTGAAAACGAGTATGGTACGTGTCGGAGACGTTAGGACGTTTGAAAACTTTGTTGTTAACGTACCGCCAAGTATCGATCCGTCAAAATACAATAGTGTTATTGTATGGTGCGAGTCTTTTGGTCAATTTATAACGTCTGCCCAGTACCAGTAACGGTAAGCGGTGTCGCTTAGCAATATGCGCCAACCGACAGATAGCTTTGCTGGCTATGGAGACGCAATGCTTATACAGGTTAATGAAAAAGTCTATATTGTTGTAAGAAGATAATGAAAAAAAATTAATGCTAACCGATGGTCAATCATTTGCTTAGACATTAAAGGAAATAAAATGAAAGTCGATTATATTTTTTCAACACAAGGCCATTCTGTATCTTATAAACTCGGCCAAATGATCTTGCTTCAATTAGAAAATGATGCTCATGGTGTGGAAGTCGTTGGTATGTTCTTCTTCGAAGATACTAATTATGTATTAGTAAACGGTGACCCAGTAGGCGAACGTTTTGCAAAAGTTGCAAAGGAGAAAGGTATGTTGCTAATGGGTTGCGATAAATGTTGTTACGAAAGAGAAATAGATAAAAAGCTTGTAGACGGCGCAGTCATCGGTTGTTTCCCTAATTTATATACCGCACTATCAGGTAATATGCCCGATCAAGTTATAACACGATAAAAAAAATATTAATTTGTTGCCTCTTCAAACGTTATCGCATGAAAATAAAAGTCTATTTTACCGTAGCGTTAGTATGCAAAACACAATTATCTTAATTACAAAATATAATATAAGGAAGACATTGATATGAATAATAAATCTATCGGAATCATACTTATTGTTGTTGGTATTGCGCTTACATTTTGGGGGTATAATATTTATGACTCAGCAGGTTCGCAAGTTACGAGAGCATTGAGTGGTGAGACCCCTATTGAGTCTTGGGTAGGAATGATTGGCGGTGTCATCTGTGTCGTCATTGGAATTAATAAGATAAGGTAATAATTGTAGTAAGAGTGTTCTTTTTAGGCATAGAAATTTAATAATAGTAATAGTAATAGTGAGGATGACATTATGGACGCAACAGAATTAATCATATTTTTAGCAATCGGTGCTGTCGCAGGATGGTTAGCTGGAACTTTAATGAAAGGCGGAGGTTTTGGTCTGATTGGTAACATCGTTGTTGGTGTAATCGGTGCTGTATTAGGAGGCTTTGTATTTGGTCTACTTGGTATTTCAGCGGGAGGATTAATCGGTGCAATCGTGACGGCAACTGTTGGTGCTGCGTTGTTGTTGTTCGTTGTGCGTATCCTTAAAAAGGCATAGCCGCGATTGTTTAATAAGAGTAATTAGCTTGATTGGAATAAACGTGCTTTTATATCGCAAGAGCTCCTAACATATCATCATTGGTTAGTGCTGCGATGCATTCGTTTTGCTGCAATAATTAACAGGCGTGTATCCGCGCCGTCTTCTAAGATTTTGCCTTTTAAACTTTGAGCATTCAACAAGCTTCTAGGCAGTATCTTTAACGATGCTGCCTATTTAGTGATAACTAAAATCAGTCATACTGTGTTAAAAGTATCGAGTCAATTATTAGCAGGTAATAAGTGCGGAAGTCATCTTATAGGATTATTCAGGGTTTCCATCAATACGAGGTTTAGATAACAAAGGTGCATAAGTTACTGTAAAAATTAAAAATGAAACAATCCAAAATAATTGAGATATACCAATCCAAATATTGTAGAGCGAGGAATCAATTAAGGGTAACAGTATCCGAACAATGGTAGCAAGTACGAGTATGCTAAGTGCATAGCCGATAATTTTAGGCGGTGCACTCACATCACGGCCTGTATGACCAAGCGCAACACGAGACATCATGCCCATCGTGATGATGCCTACGCCACCAACAGCAAAAGCATGAATAGCTAAATATTTTGAAATACCGAATACATTACTAGCAGCAAATAATAAGAAGCCGATGGCGATAAACCAGCAGCCCAAATATAGGCTCCACAACATGCTTTTCTTCCAAATCCCTTTTGTATGCCAACCAATCAATCTTATCGTATTGACTAAAAATAAGCCGATAGCTAAAGACAAGGATAACAGTGGGATCGTTAGACATAATTCAGAGATAAAAAAGACAAGAAATAATATTAAAGTGGTTATATCAATAATCTTTGAATTAAATAACGTTACTTGATAATCCACCCCGCGTTCAATAAAGAAAGGAACAACTCGACGTGCCATTATTAAGATTAAACCAACGACTAATAAAATACCTGCATAAGTGCCTAAGTAGACACCTTGTTCAATAATGCCAAATGCACCAAGGTAAAAAACGACATTAAAGATTAAAAGTAGAATAAGTATAGACAGTATAGCGAGATGCTTCCATTGCTTTACTTTAAAAATAGGTATGGCGACGGCTATCGTTACTGAAAGTAAAAATGAAATATCAAAAAAGGCAGCGAAGGACATATATGTAGAGCCGAATAAAAATAGTAATCGAGCAACCAGCCATAAACTAAAAATAATAAAAAGGGTCATACCTTGAGGAGTTTGTTGCCCTGTCCAGTTTTTTACCGCCGTAAGTAAAAAGCCGGCAATAACGGCGAGAGCATAACCGTATATCATTTCATGTGCATGCCACTGGCTACCTGAAAATGTATTGAAATTTAGTGTTAAAGGGTATTGATATATAACCGCCCACAATGCGATGGATACGATTGAAAATATCCCAGCGGCTAGAAAGAATATCCGGAATCCTAAGTTAAATATTGCCAAATTTTTAATCGTTGATGTTTGAGTCGGTTCGTTAATATGCATGATTATCGTTTATTCTTAAATAAAGGGTTTGAGTGAAAGCTATATAACAAGATAGCACCAGTAATAAAAAAGTGCAGTAACTCAGCTGTGCCGAAATTAACTGGGTTAATATTTTCAGAATTTTTTCCAATATTAACGATGGGTATAAAGACGCTCATTAATAAAAATAATATATTAATTGAGCTTTCAACCAATGCAAATAGCGCGCCGACGACTATATTTTTGAAAACAAAAAAGCTGGCAATAAAGCAGATTAAATAATACAGGTAAATCCAGTACTCTTCGGCACTAGGAATAGATATTCGGAGGTTAATATCAAAGTAATAATACAAGATAAAAAATATGGGTGTTGCAAAATAGTAAATTTGTAATGAGTTAACTTTCATTTTTACTACCAAAAACCATGCGCTTTAAAAAACTCGATTATTTCAGGTAGATAAATATAAGTAAAGACGACGCTAGAAAAGGCTAATGCAAGTATAAAGGCCGTAAACCATAAAAATAATATGATACACATTCTTCCGGTTTTTGCTAAATAGCTATTTCCGAGTATCAGTGCTGCTGGCCAAAATAAAATGCAAATAAAATAGATACCATACTTGTTATTTACTTGGTCACTTTCAGGAGCATCTGTTATTTTTTTGTTTATTGAGGACATTACATATTGAACGATTAGTAAATAAGCGACTATGTAAATGAGGCGGCAATGGCTGCTGCTAAAAAAAATATGCTCGAATCAGTTTCTAATACGAGTGAGAGGAATTCTTTTATCATTTAGAAATTTTCATTAATATTAATTAAGGACTTAATATCATCCATAACGTTTTTAAAAGGATAATAGGCATGAGTATAGATGTTTTGTAAAGATAAAAACGGATGGTAAAGTGCAGACGTAAGCTAAGATTATTGAAAACTAACCACAGTGAAAATCGCTGTGGTTAGTTTATATGGTTATTTAATGTGTTCAGGCTCAGGACGTTTATGACCAGCAGCCTCTAATTCGGCTAGGTAATTTTTCCAGTTTTCTTCCATGTCTTTGCCTAAGTTATAGAGGGTATCCCAAGAGAAAATGCCGGTATCGTGATTGTCATCAAAAAATAATTGTATGGCATAATTGCCAACTTGCTCTATTTTTGTAACGTTGACGTCTTGCTTACCAATTTGTAATGTACCTTGACCGGGGCCGTGGCCTTGTACTTCTGCCGATGGTGAGTTTACACGTAAGTATTCAGTTGGCATTTTAAAAGATTGGCCATCATCAAAGGCAATTTCTAAAACGTGTGAAGCCTGATGTAAATTAATTTCTGTTGGTTTAGGCATGATGGTATTCCTGTAAATAATTAATTAGTTTTTAAAGTATGTAACGACTTAGGTCTTCATCTTCTGCTAAGTCTTGAATGTTTTCATTTACATAGTCGGTTGTGACTTTAACGGTTTCGCCTGACCTTTCGGCAGCGGCAAAAGAAATTTCTTCGAGTAAGCGTTCCAATATTGTATGTAAACGCCTTGCGCCAATATTTTCGGTACGCTCATTGACTTGATATGCCATTTCGGCAATACGTTTAACGCCTTCTGCGGTAAAGATAAGTTGTACGTCTTCTGTTTCAAGTAATGCACTGTACTGTTCGGTAAGCGACGCATTAGGTTCGGTTAGTATTCTTACAAAGTCATCAGATGTGAGTGCATCTAATTCTACTCGAATTGGAAAGCGACCTTGCAGTTCGGGAATAAGATCCGATGGTTTAGATAAATGAAATGCACCGGAGGCTATAAATAAAATATGGTCAGTTTTTATCATGCCGTATTTAGTCGTAACGGTTGAGCCTTCAACAAGCGGTAGTAAATCACGTTGTACACCTTCGCGTGATACATCAGCGCCCGCCCCTTCCTGACGTTTAGCAATTTTATCCATTTCATCTAAAAAGACGATACCGTTTTGTTCTACGGCATTAAGTGCGGCGTCTTTAATTTCATCTTCATTTAAAAGATTTGCCGCCTCTTCGTCGGTTAATGTTTTCATGGCTTGCTTAATAGACATTTTTCTTGAGCGTTTTTTTGCGTTGCCCATATTTTGAAACATACCTTGGAGTTGGTTAGTCATTTCTTCCATACCCGGAGGCGCCATAATTTCTACGCCCACGGATGGCGCATTAACTTCAACTTCTATTTGCTTATCATCCAGATCGCCTTCGCGTAATTTTTTGCGAAATTTTTGCCGAGTTGAATTGCTGGTGTCTTCTTTTGGCTCTTCGTCAGGATTAGTATTTTCCTCGGGGCCAAAATTATAAGTACGTGCGGAAGGAAGGAGGATATCGAGAACCCGCTCTTCGGCAGCATCTGCTGCGCGGCCTTGAACTTTTTTCATAGCTTGTTCGCGCGCTTGTTTAATGGATATTTCCATTAGGTCACGAATAATAGATTCAACATCACGACCAACGTAACCGACTTCGGTAAACTTTGTTGCTTCTACTTTTAGAAACGGTGCGTCAGACAATTTTGCTAGGCGACGTGCTATTTCAGTTTTACCGACACCGGTTGGCCCAATCATTAAAATATTTTTTGGGGTTATTTCATTACGTAATGTTTCGTCTACGCGGCTTCGACGCCAACGATTTCTTAAGGCAATGGCAACTGCACGTTTAGCTGCAGCTTGTCCAATAATGTGTTTATCAAGTTCATTTACAATTTCTTGGGGTGTCATGTGCGACATAATAATTCCAGGTAAAAGTATTCTTAAAACGTAAGCTAAATATCAAGCTCTTCAATGAGAATATTGTGATTAGTATAGATGCAGATATCGCCGGCAATATTCAAGGCCTTCTTCACAATTTCTTCTGCAGACAGTTCGGTATTTTCGAGTAAGGCACGCGCCGCAGATTGAGCGAATGGCCCACCCGAACCAATGGCGATAAGACCTTCTTCAGGTTCTATAACATCGCCATTACCGCTTATAATTAGTGAGGCTTCTTCGTTTGCAACGGCGAGCAAGGCTTCTAAGCGACGTAGAGTACGGTCGGTGCGCCAGTCTTTTGCCATCTCTACGGCTGCACGAACTAAATGGCCTGAATGTTTCTCGAGCTTACTTTCAAAGTATTCGAATAAGGTAAAGGCATCGGCTGTTCCGCCTGCAAAACCGGCAATCACTTTATTATGATAAAGCCGACGTAATTTACGGGCATTGCCTTTCATTACGGTATTGCCCAACGTTACCTGGCCATCGGCACCGATAACGACTTTATTGCCCCGTCGTACTGATAAGACGGTTGTTCCGCGATATTGATCCACGTGTGTAACACTCCAAATATAAAACTAACGACCCTACTGTTTAAGGGTGAAAAGGCCGATTATTGTACACTAAAACACGTAAAGATCAGAGAGAGTTTGCGATGGCTTGAGATACAGGATGAAGCTGAATGATGCGTTATAAGGCTTGGTGATCTTGTGATTTTTTTACTTTATAGTTCGGTAGCATATTTAGTGGGTGCGATAGGTAATAACCTTGTACATAGTCGATGCCTATTTCTTTAAGGGTACGCATTGTTTCGGCATCCTCAACAAATTCGGCAATGGTTTTTTTACCGAGTGAATGCGCAATATTATGAATTGAGGTCACAATAGCTCGGTCCATCGGGTCGCTCATAAAATCTTTTACAAACTGGCCATCTATTTTTATAAAATCGACCGGCAAGTTTTTTAAATGTGAGAATGAACAATAGCCGCTACCAAAATCATCCAATGCAAACCGACAGCCGAGTACTTTAAGTTTATTTATAACCAACCTTGCGGATTCAATTTTATTAATTGCAACGGTTTCTGTTATTTCAAATAATACCGAGGTCGGGTCTATATTATGTAGTTTAAAGCTATCAGTGATGGTATCGACAATTTCAGATGACTCAAGCGTTTGCCCAGATAAATTAATGGTAAGTTGCGTTTGATAACCTTGACTAGAATATTGGCTAAGTGCTTTTAAAGCACTATCAATTACCCAGGTATCAATCGGTAGCATCATATTAAATCGTTCAGCGGTGGGTAAAAATGCATAAGGTGAAATAGCACTGCCGCTATTATTTTCTAAGCGTAATAAGACTTCATACATAATCCCTTCAGGATGGGTTTGGTTAATATAACTTTGCCAAAGCTCACCAGATGTATCAGGAATATTTTTTGTATCAATAATATGTAAAGGAATAATAGGTTGAAAAACTAAGTGAAAGGTATTTTTTTCAAGTGCTTTATGTAAACGATTAGACCAGCCTAGTTCTAATTCCATGTTTACTTTATCGTCATGTTCTGGTGAATAAATGTGTATGCAGTTGCGTCCTTCACCTTTAGCGATGTGGCAAGCAATATCGGCGTTAGCAAGCATTTCACCGTGAGAGGCGGCATGTTTATCAATTACGGCAACGCCAATACTGCCATGAATAGAGTACTGATTACCTTCCCAGTTAAATTGGTAGTCGGACATTAACTCGCGAAAAACATTAACAGCATCGAAGAGCGACTCCTCTTCTATGTCATGCAATAAAATAACAAACTCGTCACCACCAAAGCGAGCGAGGATGTCTGATTTACGAATTCGGGTTTGTAATTGATGACCAATTTCAATTAGCACTTGGTCACCAGCCGTATGGCCCAAGGTGTCATTAATATATTTAAAGCGATCAAGATCGATATAGAGTAATGCGCTTTTATCCTTAGTACGCTTTAACCGTGAAACTTCTTGGTCTAAGGTATCTTCAATATATTTTCGGTTAATAAGTTTAGTGAGAGGATCGTGGTTAGCTTGCCAACGTAATTCTTCAACTAATAATTTTGTTTCTGATACATCTCTAAAGGCAATAACTGCACCTTCAGGATGATCGTCTGTATGCAAGGGAAAAATGGTTAATTCAACTTGTATCGGTGTACCATCTTTGCGAATAAATTCAGATTCTATACCATAAAATTCTTGGCCAATTTCAATCGCTTGATTAACCTGTTGTAAATAGTTACGTGCTTTTTTGTTGTCGGATTGTTGTCGGTGAAAAACTTTAGTAATTTCTATTCCACTTAACAATGCGTCATTATCAAAACCCATAATGGCATTAACTGCTGGGTTGAAAAAAGTAATGAGCTTGTCTTTGTTTATACCGATAACACCATCACCAACGGACGTTAAAATACATTCCAATCGATTTCTATCTGCATTAATGCGTTTTGTCGTTTGTACTGTGCGACTCATAGCATTAACACGAGCAACAAATAATTCATCGGCTTCGTTTTTAAACATAACCTCTTCAGCACCGGCACTGAGAGAGTTAGTAATCACTTTATCTAGATAGGTACTGGTGAGAATGGCCATTGTAATATTAGCTGTTGACGGATTAGAGCGTAATTTTTGACATAACACATCACCCGTATTGTCTGGCATAAAATAATCGATCACGGCAATATCATATTTTTGTGAGCAGGCTTTGTTAAACGCTTCACTAACACAGGAAGCAGTATCGGTTTGGTAACCTTGTGCTTCAAGTAAGCGACGAAATTTAACGCGTGCAGTGGGTGAATCGTCAACAAGCAATACACGAATTTGGGTATGGGGTAATTCAATGGTTGGGTCAGCGGTTTTCGTTTCTTCAAATAACACATTGAGTGATTCAACAATATCGGTATGGTTACCCCAAAGTAAAAAAGCAGAGTGTTGGCGGCTAGCAACCCAACTTAATTTTGCTGGGTCGGGTTCATGGGCTAGTACAATGAGTGGGAGTTCGGAAAAAGGTGAATCGGTGAGCCGAATTAACAGCTCATCATTTTCAGTATCAGTCTGTACTTGCCAGCTAAAAAGCACCGCATCATATTCAATACAATTTTTAGCTTTGGTTAAATGCGTTGCGGCCTCTTCAAACGAATTGATGCATAAGCTTTCATAACCATTTTGCGAGAGCATCGTTGCGAGCGCATGGCGAAGTGTCGCAGACAATTCAATGACAAGAATTTTCTTCATTTAACCCTAGAGACAACTAGTATTGTTGTTAAAGTAACTACTAGTAAGTCTATCGGCCAATTTGGCTTAAAGCTTTATGATATTTAGTCATATTAAGGGCATGTCAGCCTATAATCTACATGATTTTATTGTGTCTTTAGGCTTGTTTTTTTGAACGCTATTTTGTTGTTTCGTTCGATAAGGCTTGCGATAAGGTCGTCTACGCCCATATTGCGTAATTGGGGCTCAAAGCTGCTTTTGTAGGTGCCAATCATACTAATGCCTTCAACCGAAACATCGTAAATTTTCCAGCCTTTACGTGTTTTGTGCATTTGATAATTAACCGTCACTTTTTTTGTTGAATTCGGTGGTGTAACAATCGAGCGGACGGTTATGTCGTTGCCCACTTCATTTTTATGCGAGCTGCTGGGAAGCGGAAGAAATTTGATAACACCGTGGTCAACATCATTATTCGAGACATATTCAGTGAGCGCGACAGAGTAAAAGCGAATAAGTAATTTCCTGAATTCCTTAATAAAACGAATCTTTTGAGCGCGGTCGATTTCTGGCCAATGTTTACCAAGCACCCAACGAGAGGCGGCAATAAAATCCAGTTGTGGCGCAATATGTGTCGTAACCAACTTATGCACAACCTCAGGGTTGAGTTTGCTTGTACTTTTGGAGTCTTTAAGACCCTGAATGAGGTTGTAAGTGTTTGATTTCAATAACGTATCAGGTTCAGCTTCAGAACTTGCTAGCGCATTATTAACGAACAGCAATAGGCTTAAACTGAGGAAGGGTAGAATGCGATTTTTTATCATAGCGTGTTATCCAAGCAATAAGCTTCAAGTGCTTTTTCATTTTAAGGGTTAATAGTATGATAACGTATTATCAGTAAAGTTCTGCTCGACAGTACGCAAAAGTTATAGAACTGTTATAAATTTGTATTATTTCTTGGTTTGGTAAGGAGTGCATTTTGGCCAATATTGAAAGTCACCTTGGTAAATACCCTAATGTTCGTATGCGTCGCATGCGCCGTGACGATTTTTCGCGTCGCTTAATGCGTGAGTCACAATTAAGTTGTAACGATCTTATTTACCCAATGTTTATTTTAGAAGGTAAAGGCCAGCGTGAAGTGGTTGCCTCAATGCCGAGTGTTGAGCGCGTCAGTATTGATAAGTTATTGAAAGAAGCCGCCGAGCTTGTGGAGCTTGGTATACCAATGGTGGCGCTGTTTCCGGTTACGCCGGACAGCGTAAAGTCAGAAAAGGCAGAAGAAGCCTTTAACCCCGAAGGCTTAGCGCAACGTGCAGTACGCGCACTAAAAGAAGCCTACCCCGATTTAGGTGTGATGACCGACGTTGCACTCGATCCCTTCACAACCCATGGCCAAGACGGCTTGATTGATAACTCAGGCTACGTACTAAACGACGAAACGGTTGAGGTTTTAGTTAAACAAGCCGTCTCACATGCAGAAGCTGGTGCTGATGTGGTGGCACCATCCGATATGATGGACGGCCGTATTGGCGAAATTCGTCAGGCACTAGAAAAAGCCGGTCATATCCATACCCGTATCATGGCCTACTCCGCTAAATACGCATCAAGCTTTTACGGCCCGTTTCGTGATGCGGTGGGTTCAGCTTCAAATCTGGCAGGCGGCAATAAAAACAGTTATCAAATGGATCCAGCCAATTCCGATGAAGCACTTTGGGAAGTTGGTTTAGATCTAAACGAAGGTGCGGACATGGTGATGGTTAAACCGGGCATGCCGTATTTAGACATTGTCCATCGAGTTAAAAAACAATACGGTGCACCAACTTTTGTTTATCAAGTGAGCGGCGAATACGCCATGTTAAAAGCTGCGGCACAAAATGGTTGGTTAGATGAAAAAGCGGTAGTGATGGAATCAATGCTTGCATTTAAGCGTGCTGGAGCAGATGGCGTATTAACCTATTTTGCCAAGCGCGTTGCCGGTTGGTTAAAAGATGAAAGCTTCTAAAACACATAGATATCTATAGTGAAACCAGTGGTTATTCCGACGTTAAAATTAGTAACATATCCTCCCAAAAGATCAAAGCATTTTAAATGCTAATCTGGACGCTAAAGCAGTTGTACTTGTAACCAGAATGTTTATACTTCGCAAAAATAAAACGTCATAAAAATGTAACAAATGATGTTGCTGGTATCAGTAACGATAATAATATTAAGCTTTAATATTTATTAATAGAGGAAATCATTTATGTCACCTATCGACATGTCCAACCTGTTCGGAAGTTCACCTGTCTCACCCCTTCAAGCGCATATGGCAAAAGTTCAAGCATGCATTGAAGCGCTTGAACCGTTTGTTGCTGCAGCGTTAGAAGGCAAGTGGAGTAAGGCTGAGAAAGCACAAATAAAAATCGCAAAGATTGAAAACGAAGCAGATGCTTTAAAGAAAGCTTTACGGTTAAATTTGCCTACCGGTTTATTTATGCCGGTGTCACGACGTGACGTTTTAGAAGTGTTAACAATGCAAGATCGCATTGCGAATAAGAGTAAAGACATTGCGGGATTGATGCTTGGTCGTCAAATAGAATTTCCTGGTGCAATGCATAAAAGCATCATTGATTTTGTAAAACGTTGTGTTGACGCATCTGCACAAGCACAAATTGCGATTAATGAACTCGATGAGCTTGTTGCAACAGGCTTTAGAGGTAATGAAATTAAACTCGTTCAGTCAATGATTAAAAAATTAAATAAAATTGAAAACGACACTGACAAAATACAAGTAAAAGTCCGCACGATGTTATTTAAACAAGAAAAAGACTTACCCCCTATCGATGTTATGTTTATGTATAAAGTTATTGACTGGATAGGTGACCTTGCCGATATTGCGCAACGTGTGGGAAGTCGATTGGAACTGATGTTAGCTAAATAGCTAAGCGTAGTAATAACGAACTAGTGGGAGATTCGTTGTGGAATTTGGAACAATTTTTATAGTATTAGCCTGTGTGTTTGGTTTATTTATGGCATGGGGTGTGGGCGCAAACGATGTTGCCAATGCAATGGCAACATCCGTTGGCTCTAAAGCATTAACGATAAAACAAGCGATTATTATCGCGGCGATTTTTGAATTTTTAGGTGCATACTTGGCTGGCGGCCAAGTAACAGCAACCATTCGGAAAGGCATGATGGATACCAGCTTATTGGTGGACAGCCCTGAGTTGCTGATATACGGGATGCTTGCGTCACTACTTGCCGCAGGTATTTGGTTGCTTGTTGCAACGCGTGCAGGTTGGCCTGTTTCAACAACCCATTCTATTGTTGGTGCGATTGTTGGTTTTGCCGCCGTGGGCATAGGTATTGATGCGGTTCATTGGGGCAAGGTCGGAACGATAGCAATGAGCTGGATTATCTCGCCATTGTTAGCTGGTGTGGTGGCATTTGCTTTATTCCGTAGTGTTCAAAAATTAATATTCGATGCTGACAAACCGTTTCAAGCTTCTAAAAAATATGTACCTTATTATATTTTCTTAGTCGGTTTTATTATTGCTCTTGTTACTTTATTTAAGGGCTTAAAACACGTAGGTTTAGAATTTACAACGATTGAAAGTTATGGAATAGCAATTATTATCGGCTTAATTTCAATGTTTGTGGGTCGGTATTTTATTCAGAAATTAAAGTTTGATGCTAGCGCAGATGAAGATTATCACTTTACTAACGTAGAAAAAGTATTTGGTGTATTGATGATGTTTACCGCATCGGCAATGGCTTTTGCACATGGCTCTAACGATGTTGCCAATGCGGTTGGCCCGTTAGCCGCGGTAGTGAGTATTGTTGAAAGTGGCGGCCAGGTTGCACAAAAATCAATGATGCCAGCTTGGATACTCCTACTTGGTGGCGTCGGTATTGTGGCTGGACTTGTTATGTATGGTAAAAAAGTTATCGCCACGGTTGGTACCAATATTACTGAGTTAACACCAAGCCGTGGGTTTGCTGCAACGCTTGCAGCAGCAACGACCGTTGTTATCGCTTCGGGCACTGGCTTGCCAATATCAACCACACATACATTAGTGGGTGCGGTATTAGGTGTCGGTATGGCGCGAGGCATTGCTGCATTGAACATGAATGTTGTACGAACTATTTTTATGTCATGGATAATCACCTTACCTGCTGGTGCTATTTTATCGATAATGATTTTCTTTATGTTGAAAGGTATTTTCTCTTAAAATATTTTAGGGATCCTTTAGGGTAATTGTGGGCATGACAGACATTTTCGATTTTGAACCACGGGTAGATGATTATGCTGTTATGGGAAACCCCATTAAGCATAGTAAGAGCCCGCAAATACATTCGTTATTTGCTGAACAAACAAAACAACTAATTAACTATACGGCGATTCAAGTTGATACCGGCGGCTTTAAACAAGCCGTGGGCAACTTTGTGGCGAATAAAGGCAAAGGTTTAAACATAACCGTACCGTTTAAAGAAGAAGCGTGGGCACTTGTCGATGAACGAAGTGAACGTGCGGAACGTGCAGGTGCACTTAATACCATTAAAATAAAAGATGGAAAATTATTTGGTGACAATACCGATGGTATTGGTTTAGTTAACGATTTAAAACATAACCATAATATTACAATAAAAAATAAACGTATTTTATTAATGGGTGCGGGTGGTGCATCTCGTGGTGTACTTGCACCTTTATTAAGTGAATCACCAACGGAAATTGTTATTGTTAATCGTACCGCTAGTAAAGCCACAATTCTCGCTGAACATTTTAACGATCTAGGTTGTGTAACCGCTTGTGGTTATGACGATTTAGCACAAGGCGTTTTGAACGGCGAGTTATTTGATATTGTTATCAATGCAACCGCCGCAAGTTTACAAGGTGAGTTACCACCGTTACCCGACAACCTTGTTACTCAGCAAGGCTGCTGTTATGACATGATGTACGGTTCGCAAACACCTTTTATGCAATGGGCAGCTCAACAAACTATTAATACGATTACGGATGGTTTAGGAATGCTTGTTGAACAGGCAGCCGAGTCTTTTTATATTTGGCGTGAAGTCCGCCCTGATACGAAACCGGTACTTGAGCTATTGCGTAAACAACTCGTAACTTAGTTTAAATCCGCGGCAAACTTTTTTAGTTCTTCTAGTGGAATAATTTCAAGCGCTTTTTTATGTGTTGCCATTAGGTGAACGCGTGGGGCCATATTGTGTTGCTTAGCCTCAAGCCAGCGTGCGGCACATAAGCACCAATGATCGCCAGGTTTTAAACCCGGGAAACCATGCTCTAAAGCAGGTGTTGAGAGGTCATTTCCTTTGAAGCGAGAGTATTCTAAAAATTCCTGAGACACTTCAATACACACCGTGTGCGATCCAACATCTTCTTTATTAGTGTTGCAGGAGCCATCTCGAAAAAAACCAGTGATAGGGCTTTCGCTGCAGATTAACAGCGGTTCACCGAGTACATTTACTGCATCATCAATTTGAGAATTCATTCTGATATATAGACCTTAGAAAAAAGCCTAGTGTAGTTTTATGGTAGCACTTTCGCAATATCTTTTGCCGCAAGCCGAATCATGCGTTCAAAGGTAACGGGATCTTCATCACTGGTATCGTGTGCATAAGTTAACTCTTGCGCGGCTTCCCAGACAATAATACCTTCATAGCTATCCCAAATTTGAACGAATAGCCGTAGGGTTGCTTTCTCAGTATCGAACATACTAAAGCCGAGTAGTCCTAAGCGGCCTTGTGCTTCAGATTTAAAGTGGCTTAATTTTAGTTGACAGAGATAACGGTTGTTTGTGATGGCCCCGACTTCCTTTAACATATCTTTATTAAAAATCCCGATGGTTCCATAGCCAACATACATTTTGGCATAGTTTTCCGTATAGCCAGATTTATTAATGGCACCTAACGCTGTCGATAAGTCAGAAACTTTTAATTCCGGTCGTAATTTTTGTAATTCATGGCTAAAGGTTAACGCTAGGTATTGTTTGTCTTCTTCCATGCCGGTGATGGTTGTTGGGGTTATAAAGGTTAAACCATCTTGTTTGAGAGTTTGTTTTTCAAGTAAGTGAACATTATGTTTAATACTGGTTTGTAATTGTGTTGAACAACCCACTATCGAAAAGCTGGCTGTAAAAATAATAAAGAGATTCATCAAGCGCATTTTAATTTCCTACTTAGTGCGGCAAAAGAACTATGACTTATATTTTCATATCGACGGAAGTTCTAATGACTGTATGACCCAAACTTGTAGGTTTTTATCGGCAATGTTCTAGTACGACTTTAGTCTTATTGTATTTTTAGCGTTAGAAATATGGAATTTGAGGGAATTTATGAGTTAGAAAAATACATACTAATCATAATGTTGCTGGTTTATTCATCAATTAATGTTTGAATCTTGTTTTTAATTGTAGGAGTAAACCAATCTAGACCACCATAAATGGCATAACGAATTTTACCTTTTTTGCCGATAATAAAGCTGGTTGGAAAGGCAAATACTTTCCATGCTTTTAAAGCTGCCCCATCACTATCTAACATAATGTCAAAATCAACAGAAACTTTAGAGCTTAAAAACTCGTTAATAGTTTTTTTATCTTCTGCCATATTAACCGCGAGTATTTTGAATGCATTTTTCTTTTTTTTGTGAAAATAGTTATCCAATTGTTGCATTGAAGGCATTTCGTGTACACATGGTGGGCACCAACTTGCCCAAAAATTCACGAGTATAACTTTACCTTTTTCATTTTTGAGGTCGAGAACGTTACCCTCTAAAGTTAATAATTTTAAAGCGGGTGGATTTGGGTTGCCCTTGTAAGCAGATAAAGAGCGCTCTTTTTTTATGGAAGTAACAGCATTATTTGCTTGATAGCTTACAGTAATATCGCGCTGTATTTTAGGGTAGCGATTTATTTGAGTAATTGCATTGTAGATAAGGTTTGGATATTTCTCTCTAAGACGCATTTCATATGCTGTTGCATCTTCTCTAAAGTAGAAACGATTTCGTATATCTTTTAAAGTTTGAATAAAAACATCACTTCCAGATTGTTGTAAGCCCTCTAAGCTAATATCACGATTCCACCAATAGGGGGATAATTTCGGTTGTATTAAATAAATAAGTTGATTGGTATTTTTGACGCTAGGCATTAATTCAGCAATTGCTCCGGGTTCGGGCGTGCTTTTAAAAAGATTAGGATGCATTAAAATTAAGCCAGATAAATATGCGGGTAAGATTTTCTTTGGCCAGCTCGCATGTGCACGTAAAATTGGGATGGCACTACGCCCTGATGCAAGAATGATAATATTTTTATTTGTTTTTTTGTGTATGCTTTCCAATAGTACATAGATATCTTGCGCGGGTATTCTTTCTAGGTTGCTGGCGGTATTTTCTAAAAAATAAGATTCAAGCAAATTACTGAGCCAGACTTCGATGCCATAATCAGGCAGTATTTTTAGTAACCGAGTTTCTGCTTCTTGTAGACCATGCTCCGATGGAATAACCAGCAGTAAAGTATTCCCTTTTGCCTGCTTAATATTGAACTCAGCTTCAATGCCGTTCGCAATGGTTATGGAAACCGTTTTGTTGGCAAGCACAGAGCTTGAGAAGCTAAAGAATAATATTGCAAATATTACGGTGAAGTGCATCACATTATTATTGCAAAATAATAAATATTTAGCACTTTATTCGAGTGATTTTTTGTTAAATTTCTATATTAAAAGATTAAGTGGCGGTTCTGATGCAATGACGACCATCATTTTTTGCAACATAAAGCGCTTTGTCGGCAGCGTCAATGATTTCATTCGCTGTGCTCGATGTTGAGTAGTCTGCAATACCGCAGCTAAAGGTTACATTGAACTTATGATTAAAATGTACAAAATCGACTTTTGAAAATCCATCGAGAATTTTTTGCATAACCTTGGTCGCCATTGCAGCATCGATGCCGGGTAAAATAGCAACAAATTCTTCTCCACCGTAACGCCCAACACTATCAGTGACTCGTAGGTTTTGTTTTATGTAACGAGAAATACTTTTAATCACCATGTCACCTATATAGTGGCCATAGGTGTCGTTTATGTTTTTAAAAAAATCGATATCGATCATGACATAACTAAAATTAGCATCTTCTCGTTTTGCACGCGCTAGCTCGGTATCCAGAGTGGTTAAAATGCTGGTGTGGTTGAGTAACCCCGTGAGGCTATCATTGTGCATAAACGTACTAAGTTGGCGATAACGAATTATTTTATTTTTAACGACGGCAATTAAATGATCAACATTAACGGGTTTGTTTAAAAATTCATCAGCACCAATTTCAAGAGCCGATAATTGTTTTTGTGTATCCGTTTCACTCGATAAAAAGATAATAGGGGTACTAAGATAATTGCCTTGTTGTCTTATAACACTAGCGAGTTCGAGTCCACTGCACTTGGGCATGTGTAGATCGAGTAAAATCAATTCAGGTTTAAAATCAATTATTTCATCCATGACCTTAAAGGGGTTGGTGACCACTTTTGTTTCAATGCCTTCTGCTTTAAGGGATAAGGAATAAAACTGTGAAGTTGATATTGAGTCATCAACAATCAGAACTTTTGTGGAAATAGGTGTATCTTTCTCAGCAAGTACATCTAAAACATCGACAACAGTTGAAAAATCGACAGGTTTTGTAAAATAGTGATCGACGCCTATACGAACAGCATCTAAACGCGTTTCAAAACTGCTGTTATTGGCAAGGTGAATAATTTCAAATTGATAATCCTGTCGAAGCTCGTTAATGGTTGTTTTTGTTTGTGTATTAAAAATGGTGGAATCGATAATAACGGCATTTGGTGTGTTATCGATTATCGCTTCTTTTAAATCATCAAGTTGAGAAAAACTTCGTACGCTATAATTATATGTTTTAAGTTTTAAGGTGATTTCTTCAGCGGTTAAACGATTTTTTTCAATAATGTATATAAGTAGCTTTTCTTCATCAGATGCTTCATGTCTGATTTTTTGTTTTTTAATTTTAGACTGAGTTATATTATCTTGGTGTGACGTTTTTTGTTTAAGTAAATCATTGATTAAAGGGTAGAGTTTAGGATGTAGATCATCAGCCCAGGATACATTGCTGTTTAGCTCAGAGTTTTTTTGGATTTCTTTTGAAGCCTCTTCGGCTAACCGAGCGTATTTAGATACATCTTGAAAACCAAATGATGCGCCGGAACCCGCGAGTTTATGACATAAAAAAATAAGTTCGGCTATCGTTTCTTCTTGGTTTTCCGCTGAAGCTTGGTTCCATACTTGCTCAATTTTATCAAGCTTGCTCGGAAGCTTCGCCGCAAAATCGTCTTTGAGAGCGCGTAATGATTCTTCTATTGTTTTTGCGTCAGCCATAAAGTCACAATTATTTTTCTAAGTGAAATAGGTATTTTTGATTAGTGGTGAATAACGTCATGTCATTGGCATATGTAGAGTTCCTATACCCTATTTATCGGCAGGTTTTACAAAGAGTTTAGTCAAATACTTATCGCTATTTGGTATACTCGCGCAGATGGATGTTTCTCAAATATTAGATCCCCTTAATAGCGCGCAGCGCGCGGCAGTTTGTCACTCAAATGGCCATGCTTTAGTGCTGGCTGGTGCGGGTAGTGGTAAAACACGTGTACTTGTGCATCGCATAGCCTGGTTGATTCAGGCAGAAAATGTCTCTCCTTTCAGTGTGTTAGCGGTTACTTTCACAAATAAGGCGGCAGCCGAAATGCGTGGCCGGATAGAAACGTTGCTTGGAATACCCGCCAGCGGCATGTGGGTGGGCACTTTTCACGGTATCGCGCATCGTTTATTACGCGCGCATTGGGATGAGGCTGAATTACCTCAGAATTTTCAGATTTTAGACAGTGATGACCAGCAACGTACCCTCAAACGTCTCATTAGAGAGATGGGCTTGGATGATTCGCAATGGCCTGCCAAAGAGGCGCAGTGGTATATTAATGCGCGAAAAGATGAAGGATTGCGTGCTGGGCAAATTGTGTTGCACCCAGGGCAAAAAAACGATGTGCACTTAACGCAGATGATAGAAATCTATCGTCAATACGAGGCGCTTTGTCAGCAAGCAGGTATGATTGATTTTGCTGAAATGTTGTTGCGAGCCAAAGACCTATGGCAAAAGCGACCTGATGTTTTGCATCATTACCGAGAGCGTTTCCAAAATATATTAGTCGACGAATTTCAAGATACCAACTCCATACAATACGAATGGATTAAATTGCTTGCAGGTGAAAGCGGTCGCGTTTTTGCGGTTGGCGATGACGATCAATCGATTTATGGTTGGCGTGGCGCAAAAATAGAGAACATTCATCAGTACAGTCGAGATTTCACTCCGTCAGAAACCTATCGCTTAGAACAAAACTACCGTTCAACCGGTAATATATTAAAAGCAGCGAATGGTTTAATCGAAAATAATACCGACCGACTCGGTAAAGAATTATGGACGGAAGATTCTGACGGTGAACTCATTCAAGTCTACTCGGCTTTTAATGAAATAGACGAAGCGAATTATATTGTTGATAGTATACAGGCGTGCGTTAAAGACGGTTATAAGCGTAGTGAGTGTGCCATTTTGTATCGCTCCAATGCGCAGTCACGGGTATTAGAAGAATCTCTTATTTCCGTTGCTATGCCCTATCGTGTTTATGGCGGTTTACGATTTTTTGATAGACAAGAAATTCGTGATGTCCTTGCCTATTTACGTTTAATGACTAATCGAAATGATGCGCCCGCTTTTGAGCGTATTGTTAATACACCAACACGCGGCATTGGCAATAAAACACTCGAAGTTGTTCGCAGTACTGCACGTGAGAAAGACCTTACACTTTGGCAAGCCGTGCAAGATGTTATCGAAAATAAAACATTAACAGTACGTGCTATTGGTGCATTGCAAGTGTTCGTTGATTTAATTAATGAACACGTTGAGTTAATCGATAACTTAACCTTAAGTGAAAAAATAGAACATGTTATTCATCACTCGGGGTTAGAAGCACATTATAAAAAAGAAAAAGGCGAACGTGGTCGGGCCCGTATTGAGAATATGCAAGAGCTTATTCAAGCTGGGGTAAATTTTGAAGGCGAAGATTGGCAACAAGATGATGAAGCGATCGATGAGCTATCGTCATTTTTATCACATGCTGTTTTAGAGTCGGGTGAAAGCCAGGGTGATGAGTGGGACGACTGTGTACAACTCATGACATTGCATTCAGCTAAGGGCCTAGAGTTTAAACAAGTTTTTATTTGTGGAGTTGAAGAAGGTTTATTCCCACATCGCTTATCAGCCGAAGATCCTGAACGCTTAGAAGAAGAACGCCGTCTTTGTTATGTGGGTATGACGCGTGCCATGGAACAATTAACCTTAAGTTATGCTGAAAAACGTCGCATCTACGGAGAAGATAGTTATCCTAAACCTTCACGTTTTTTAAAAGAAGCACCACAAGAATACTTACATCAAGTCCGTGTAACGGGCTTTGCAAAAAAAGCGAGTGGTTACGCCGGAGTAGGCAAAACCTCAGCTTATACCGAACGGCCTGAAGATGATCAGGGCCTAAAAATTAATTTAGGTCAGCGTGTGCAACATCCAAGTTTTGGTGAAGGCATGGTAATGAATTATGAAGGCGAAGGCCGGCATGCGCGCATACAAATTAATTTTGAAGAAGTGGGTAGTAAATGGTTAGTGATGGAGTATGCGAATTTAAGTTTAGCTTAAGCTATTATTTTAAAAGTGTTAACTAGGGTCTGTTGATCTTTCATCTATTGCCTGATTTTGGCTAATTTTAGCCCTGCAGGCGTTATTTTTTACTATCAATGGAGTGCATTGATACGTAAAAAATGCCTTGTTAGAACTAAAATTATCTCAAAATCAGTCTAACATCTGAAAGGTCAACAGACCCTAGTATAAACAGGCACTAAATCGATAAGAAATATTGGCTTTAATTTAAAACAATGGTCTCTTCGTCTTCTTTTTGGATGGTGGTTTGGAAGTCCATGGCGGGGTGAATCGTCGCACTGGGCAAACCTAAATAATTACCCTGCGCAAAATCGACGCCGTAAAGTTTAAGTAGTTGGAGTGTTTGATCATTTTCAACAAATTCGGCTATAGTTTTTTTACCGAGTGCATGAGCAATTTGATTCATTGATTGAACCATTGCCTGATCGACCTGTGTTTCCGCTAGGTTTTGGACAAATGAACCGTCAATTTTTAATTTATCGACAGGAAGTTTTTTAAGGTAACTAAAAGAACAGAATCCTGAACCAAAATCATCGAGTGCAAATTCACAACCCATATCTTTTAATTTGGAAATGAATTGGCTGGCATCACGTAAATTAGCAATTGCTGCGGTTTCTGTTATTTCAAAGGTTAGCTGTGACGGACAAAGGTTTGAATCACGAATTAAACCACGAATGAGTGGCAGTAATTCTTTATCTTCAAACGCACGGCCAGATAGATTAATGGCAAAACGCAGTTCCTTATTATGCAGTATAGAAAGCTCGTCAAGATGCGTTATGGCACGCGTAATAGCCCAGCGATCGACATTGTGAACTAAGCCAAAACGTTCGGCAGCCGGCATAAACCCACCGGGAAGAATAATCTCACCGTTGTCGCGTTGCATACGTAACAACACTTCATAATCGTTAACCGCCCCGTCAGCAACGGCAATAATCGGTTGGTATACCAAAGAGAAGCGGTCGTTTTCAAATGCGTCACGTACACGGCTTGCCCAACCCATATCATTAGCAAGACCATCTTGTTCGTTGCTGCCAGGTTCAGCAATGTGAATACGATTACGGCCATTTGCCTTAGCAATGTTGCAAGCAATATCCGCCTGAGAAAGTACATCGTCTGCAGAGGTAGTTTGATTAGTAATGCATGCTATGCCTAAACTTAACGTTACGTTAAAGGCTTGCCCGCTATCAACAAACTGGAAGTGTTCAAATAATTTTCTCAAGCCTTCGCCAACTACACAAGCTTCCTCACGATCTAAGTTATAAAGTAATACGGTAAACTCGTCGCCCCCAAAACGTGCGAGTAAATCGCCTTCGCGCAGATGGCTGCGTAATAGGTTGGTAGTTTCAAGGAGTAACTTGTCGCCAGCACCATGACCCACGGTATCATTTACATATTTAAATTGATCTAAGTCCATATAAAAAACAGCGCAGTCGGCAGCTGAACGGGCAACCCGTGAAACAACCCGTTCGAGTTCTTGCTGGAAATATTTGCGGTTATAAATACCGGTTAAAGAATCATGTTGCGCTTGATAAGTGAGTTCATTTTCATAAGCTTTTTTCGATGTAATATCACGTGCGGTACCGGTAATATACGCAACACTTCCATCGGGGTTAAGCATTGGTTTGGCATTAAAGCTTATGTGTTTATGATTACCTTGTTTGTCGACATGAACTGTTTCATACCCCACTAATTCGTTTCCAGCTAGAATGGTTTCTATTGCGGATAAATCACGGTCTCGTGATTCGGGTAGTTGGTAATCTGAATAATGTTTAAAGAGCATTTCTTCAGCATCGTAACCGTATATATTCGCCACGGCCTTGTTTAGGTAGGTCCAACGGCCTTTGTTATCCATGCTCCAAACTAAATCATGTGCCGTTTCAACTAAGTCACGGTAACGGGCTTCGGCTTGAATTAACATTTTTTCGGTTGCTTTGCGTTCGGATATATCCGAGAGCATGCAGTTATAATAAATTTGTTTATCCATCACCATCTGCGTCATACGTAACGACATTGTCAGCATATGACCTTTTCGATGCTGTGCTTCAATCTCATGCTCACCCTGAGTGTATTCATGCATGTTGCGGCTAAATGAAGGGACGAGCCTGGTGAAATCTTTTGTTCGGATTTCATCAATACTAAATCCAAATAACTGCTCTGCGGCAGGATTAACCGTTTCAATTTTGCATTGTCGGTTTAAGATAATAATACCTTCAGCGGCATGCTCAACAATTGCGTGTACATGCGCTTCCTGGTCACCTAAGCGTTTGAATAGCTTACCGAGCATTTGTACTAGTAAGCCCATCTCATCGGTTGAACGGGGTGTTAAGCGCTCAGCCAATTGCTGATGGTTAGAGGCACCGTGGTGAGAGGTAATATGTTCAACGGGTGAAAGTGCCTGGTTAAAGCCGTATAAGAAAATCGATGTGGTAATAAATGAGGCTAAACCAAGAAAACCCCAAGCGGCTAAGATTTCAATGGGTAAGCTACTTGTTTGCCACCAATAATACTTCAACATAATAGTGGTCATTAATAAAGGGATAAAACCACCAATTAAAAGTATCTTGGTGCGCATACTAACGTGTATGTAAGATAAACCGGTAAAACGACTGACTGTACCGAGTAAATTAAGTGAATAGAAATAACCCGGCATCGCAACGATAACTGCGATAACTAAATTTAAAAGCATAAACTGTAAAAGCGAACCATAAGCGGTCGATGAAGTTGGTGCCTCAATAAACCAATAATGAATCGTGGGTACAAATAAAATATAACTAAGAAAAAATGACCAATAAGTTGAAGAAAAAGAATGTAAATGAGCACTTAAGTTTTCAGGTAGCGAGTTAGCGGCGGAATCTGTTTTAGGTTGTTGTGTAAGCCATGTAAATACGGGGTTTAAAAAATTATAACTAAAAAAGAAAACCCAAACAGTAAGTAAGGCGCACGCGCCCGCAAGGACTAAGCCAAAAGGTGTTATGAAAAAGCTAACGTTGGTTGGCATATTAAATATAGACGCCACGCTGTAAGCGACAATGGGCGTTAATATAAAGCTAAGCGTAACCGTTAGAGCCAGGTGTTTTTTTAAGCGAAGTAAAGAATGTATCATTTATTTTAGAGTGGACATATGCGTTTATATTCGTGAATAAAAACATCTTTAAAGATGCATTGTGATTTATTATTTTTATTAATAAGAATGGGCTTAAGTGTGGCAGAAAATTTATTGCTTTCCAGTCATTTTATAATTTTATTATGGAAATTTTTACTTTTTTTGAATTTGCTTAGATTCTTCTTTATTAGCAACAAGTGATTGATTAGTTGTGCCGATTATGGATAATCATGCAAGGTATTGATTATAAAAAACTATAAAAAAAGCAAGCAAATATTAAATGTTTTTGTCGCTATTTTTATTAAAAGATGGCATGGAATATAAATACATTAAGGCATTGTTATATTAGGCATAAGGATAAAAAATGAAGCGTCGTGATTTTATAAAATCGTCAAGTATTGGTGCAACCGCAGTCGCTGCAGGTGGTTTGTTAGGTGCCCCTGCTATTGCAAGTGCGAAAACTAAACTGAATTGGAAAATGGTAACCACATGGCCAAAAAATTTCCCCGGTTTAGGAGCTGGCGCTAATAATCTGGCTAAGCTAATCACTGAGATGAGTGGTGGCCGATTAACAGTAAAGGTTTATGGTGCAAAAGAACTGGTGCCAGCATTTGAAGTATTTGATGCAGTCTCTGGTGGCGCTGCCGAAATGGGACATGGCGCAGCATATTATTGGAAGGGTAAAAGAGAAGCCTTTCAGTTCTTTACCGCGGTGCCTTTCGGCTTAACCGCTCAAGAAATGAATGGTTGGTTATTTTATGGTGGCGGTATGCAGCTTTGGGAAAAAGCCTACGCCGATTTTAATTTATTACCACTTGCCTGCGGTAATACTGGCGTTCAAATGGGTGGCTGGTTTAATAAACAAATTAATAGTATTAAAGATTTAAAAGGTTTGAAGATGCGCATCCCCGGTTTAGGCGGCGAAGTGCTAAAGCGTGCAGGTGGTACACCAGTTAACCTACCGGGTGGTGAATTATTTACTGCATTAAAGTCCGGCAATATTGATGCAACCGAATGGGTTGGACCATACAATGATTTATCATTTGGCTTATATAAAGCAGCAAAATACTATTATTACCCTGGTTGGCATGAGCCTGGCCCAACATTAGAAGCGATAGTGAATAAAAAAGCATTCGATGCTTTACCAAAAGATTTACAAAGCATTGTACGTAATGCGGCCTTAGTGGTTAATAACGATATGTTGGCGGAGTACACCGCGCGTAATAACGCAGCACTGAATACATTGGTTAATAAACATAAAGTGGATGTACGTAAATACCCCGATGATGTATTGAAAAAATTGAGTGGCTTATCGGATAGCGTTGTTGCTGAAATTGCGAATAAAGATAAAATGAGTAACGAAATTTTTACGTCGTATAAAAAATTCCGTGATAACGTTGTGGCGTATCATAAAATTTCAGAACAGGCATATTTAACGGCTCGTGGGTTGTAATCAGGCTGGGATCATTGCGTGAGTCAATGATCCCATTATTAATTTATTTTTTTATTTTTCTTTAAGTTTTAGTGACACCGAATTAATACAATATCTCAAGCCAGTTGGTTGTGGCCCATCAGGGAATACATGGCCAAGGTGACTATCGCATTTGCTGCAATGCACTTCGGTTCGTTTCATAAAAAGCTTTCCGTCTACACTTTCGCCGATGGCCTCTTCGTTAATGGGTTGAAAGAAACTTGGCCAGCCCGTGCCAGAATCAAACTTTGTATCTGAAATAAATAACGGTTCGCCACAGCAGGTGCAGTGGTATATTCCATCTTGTTTGCTCTCAGCATATTCGCCTGAAAATGCACGTTCAGTGCCGTGTTCTCTACAAACGTGATACTCCTCTTCGGAGAGAGTTTCTTGCCACTGTTGTTTAGATTTTGTAATTTTGTTATCTGACATATTAATTGCTCCGCTTATTATTGATAAAGAGTTTTATGCGTCAATAAATAAATGAATCATCTTTACATCTGACATATGAATTTTGAATTCTAATTTCCCTTTCTTAAGTTCTTTCTCAAGAATAAGGCTATATGTTTCTTCATCAAACCCTTTTAGTATGCCTTGATGTTTTAGCTCTTGTATTGTTGTAAGAATAACCTGTGATCCTAGGTAGTTTTTTACTTCTGCTTTTTTAATGATTGGGTAACTACGAGGCTGCTTAGTTTGTGGTTTATTTTCAATCGCTTTACGTTTGTTTAAACGTTCTTCAAGTTTTTTTGCAGATTCTTCTCGTTTACGTTGGGCTTCGAGCTTAGCTAGATCGCGTTGGTAATCTTGATTGATCGTTTTAGTATAAAAATCAGGATCGCTTTCTAAATTGGCTTCAATCTGGTTAACCATATTTTTGGCTGTTTTCATTATGAGTATATCTTGTTCAGACAAAGAGCCACTCTGTTCCATTCTTTTTATTTCAGCGCGCATTTGACTTGCCGCTGTTTCTTCATTGAGTTGGCCTTGTTGTGTTTGAGTAACTAAAAGTTCAAGGTTGTTATCACTAATACTGGTAAGGGTGTTAATACTTATAAGCGTACTGAATACCGATGAAATAAAATAAGTTAAAAACGGTTTTTTTGCTTGTTCCCAATTTTTATAAGCAAAGGATATTGCGGGAATATACGCTAGAGTAGAAACTAATAAAATGCTGAGTATGTTATCGAGCTTAATGAGAAATATAGCGACTAAAATAACAAATAGTGGACCAATTAGAAGCCAAAATCCCCAGGCTAAACTTTTTTTGAAACCGACGATAAGCAGCCAAATAAAGGCAGCTAGAATGACAGGTGCAAGAAGTAAACCGATTATTTCCATTATTTAAGTTCCTAGCTAATCCTAAACGGTAAAGTAAACGTTATTTTATGAAGGCTTTTTTTTAAAGTCAAAAGTCCTATGTGTGTATTTATTGCCCATAAACAAGGTTGGGCAACCAGGTTGCTAGTTTAGGCCATATCGCCAGAATACTTAAGCCAATAAGTTGGATTAATATAAAAGGCGCAACGCCTTTGTATATTTGCGTTGTGGAGATTGAGTCTGGTGCAACACCGCGTAAGTAAAATAAGGCAAAGCCAAACGGTGGTGTAAGAAAAGAGGTTTGCAAGTTAATGGCGATCATAATGCCTAACCAGATTGGGTTAATGTCCATCGTGAGTAAAATTGGAGCGACAATGGGCACCACAACAAAGGTGATCTCGATAAAGTCGAGTATAAAACCAAGTAAAAACATTACTAACATAACAATAAAAATGGCTCCGAAAGCGCCACCCGGTAAATCGGTAAGTATATTACGTACCGTTTCGTCACCACCAAAGCCGCGGAACACTAAGGAAAATAACGAGGCGCCAACAAAGATAATAAACACCATGCTGGTAATGCGCGTAGTGCTCAACATAACGTCTTTGAGCATGGCCAGGTTAAATTGACGTTGCGTGATAGCAAGCACAATGGCACCCATTGCGCCCACTGATGCGGCTTCGGTTGGGGTTGCCGCACCAATGAGTATCGAACCCAGTACAGCAATGATAAGCGCAATCGGCGGTATTAATGCTTTAATAACTTGCATGAGAAGCTGCGGCCAGTTTTGTTCGCGCTCGCTTTCAGGGATGGCAGGAACGGCATTAGGTTTAATAAACGTTAATAACAATATATATAAGGCGTACATACCAACAAGCATTAGCCCGGGTATAAGTGCACCGATAAATAAGTCACCCACTGAAACAGTGTCGGGTGAAAAAATACCCATGTCGAGTTGTGCTTGTTGATAAGCGGTTGAGAGTACGTCGCCAAGTAAGACTAAAATAATGGAGGGGGGAATAATTTGCCCTAATGTACCTGAGGCGCAAATTAACCCAGTGGCAACTTGCGGGTCGTAGCCACGCTTTAGCATGGTAGGTAACGAGAGTAAGCCCATGGTTACCACGGTTGCCCCGACTATTCCGGTACTTGCTGCGAGTAACATGCCGACAATAATGACAGAGAAGCCAAGCCCACCACGTAGTGAACCAAACAGTTTGGACATCGTATCGAGTAATTGGTCGGCAACTTTTGAGCGCTCCAGCATGCAGCCCATAAAAACAAACAGTGGCACGGCTATTAGAGTATCGTTTGTCATAATGCCGTAAAGACGGCTGGGTAGGTTGGCTAAAAAGCTACTATCGAATGTGTTTGTGAGCATACCGATAAATGCAAAGATTAAAGCTGTACCGCCTAATACGAATGCAACCGGGTAGCCTGTGAGTAATACGAGGCAGACAACCGCAAACATGATGAGAGGGATCCATTCCATCATTTTGTTTGCGCTCGACTTATAAGTAGTGTTTTTAGACTGGTTAGTATTAAAGCCATACCTTGAAATAGTACTAACAGCGGCATTAAAAATAAGCTGGTTTTTAATATATAAACAAAGTCCAGGCCACCGGCTTCGCGTGAGGTTTCTCCAATGCGCCAAGAAGCGAGAACATAATCAAAACTGGACCACGCGATAAAGATAAACATCGGTAAAAGTAAAAATAAACTGCCAAGGAGATTAACCCAAGCTTTTTGATATTCATCGAACTGGCGATAAAAAATATCAACACGAACATGGCCGTCGTGCTTCAAGGTATATCCGGCGGCAAGCATAAAAATCCAAGCATACAAATAGACCACCGATTCCTGCATCCAAATCCAACCGCTGTCGAAACCGTAACGAAGCACAACAACGGTAAACGTTATGGAAACAACAGCCAGACTTAGCCAACTTATGGCTCTCCCCATTTGTTCGTTTATGGCCTCAAGTGGCTGGATTATGTTGTTTAAATTCATGAAAGTGACTGCTTACTATACGTTGTGGCTTGAAATTAAAGCACGCATCATAATGGCTTTTAGGATACGTCTCAACGAAAGTTATTCACAGTGTTTAAAAATCAACATGTTAGCATCAATTTTATGTCAAAAAAACGAATAACTCTATAAAAATAGCATAACTGATTGTATTAAATGAAGTTTTCAGGTGGTGTTTTTATGACGTTCCGAAGTGAAGTGGTTTAAGGATTGGCGTAACTTGGCGATCTGTATTTTCATCCACAAAGTTATCCACAGGTTAGCTGTTGACCAATTTGGTGGTTTAGTTAGCTATTTGAGCGATATTTACGCGCCGGTCGATCAAAATATCTTCAAATACCTGAGGATCTTTAATATGTGTCATTTCACCTTCTCGAGGGAAGTGTTTGTCTTGCAAGCGTGATAGCCAAAAACGCAATGCCGCAGCGCGAAGCATTAAGGGCCAATCGACTTTTTCAGCGTCGCTCAAAGTGCGTTCTTTCTGGTATGCCTGTAAAAAGTGACCACAACGTTCTGCATTTAAGCTGCCATCGTTATTCGTACACCAGTCATTAACCGTAACGGCTACATCGTAAAGTAGGACGTCGGTACAAGCGTAATAGAAGTCAATAATGCCCGTTAACATGTCGCCATTAAATAAGGCATTGTCTCTAAATAAGTCTGCGTGAATCGTGCCGCGGGGCAAATTATCATTGCGGTGCTCGGTTTGGAATGCGAGTTCATCTTCAAGTAATTTCTTTTGGGCTGTACTTAGATGAGGCAACAATTTTTCTGCAGTTTGTTGCCACCAGTGTGGACCACGTCGATTTGTTCGTATGCCCGTAAAATTGCTAGTGACCACATGAGCATGCCCCAATGCTCGGCCAAGTGCAGCACACTGTGTGTTATTGGGTTTAAGGACGCTTTTGCCAGTTAAGCGTTGTACCAGAGCGGCGGGTTTGCCACATAATGCCTTCAAGTAGTGTTGGTCATTGTCAGCAATGGGATGGGCGCTGGGTACTTGGTGTTCGTTCAAGTGTGCCATCAGGTCGAGAAAAAAGGGTAACTCTTCAGCAGAGAGTGCTTCAAATAATGTAAGTACATACTTACCTTGAGTTGTTTCAACAAAATAATTGGTATTTTCAATGCCATCACTAATACCGGTTAAGCTAACTAAATCGCCGATAGCATAATCTTGTAAAAACTCAGTAAGTGCTTGCTCGCTAACCGTTGTGTAAACAGACATTCCAGATAAATCCAATATTGAAGACGTCGTATTGTACCTGACTGTATGGGATTAGCGGAAGGTTAAAGCGCGTTGGTTTGGTCGTTGTTAGGATTGGGAATCGTTATCAACTCTTTCGTACACCTGAGTATGTCATTTGAATTGAAAAAATATAATGATTAAATGACTCAGACGAAGATTTCTAGAGTTCTTTTTTATCCAGACTTTATCGCTGAAGGTTATCAGCGAGTTAATTAAAATAAAATTGTTGGCTATTTATTAAACGGTGCAATGAGTTTGCGAATAACATCATATTCAGCGTCATTGGTTGCAGCAAAACCATTATATTTTTTATCTACCGCTTTTATAATTTTTAAGTGTTCTGGATTTTTGCTATCAAGCGCTAAGAATGCTTTTTTTAGTTGAGCGAGTAAACTAGGGTCAACGTTTTTACTTGCGGTAATATTATAAGGCGGCAAATGTGGCGAACTATATAAGATGCGTAAACCTTTATCTTGCCATTTGAATGCTTTTGTATCTTTTAAAATGCCTGCATCAAAATCACCGTTAATAACAGCGCGTGCAATATTGTCGTAGTGACCGATAAATTTCATCTCTTTAAATTGTTCTAATTTTATGCCTGCTCCCACAACGGTCGCTCGCTGTAATAACGCGCGTTTGTCACCGAAAGCAAATGTTTTTCCGATAAGGTCATTTACATCTTTTATCTTACTATTTTGCTTAACAACGATCATTAATTGAAAGCTGGCTTTACCATTGGTAACCGTTTTAACAAGGAGTTCAGCATTACTTTTGGCGCGAGCTTTCAAGTAAGCGACAGGAGTGAGATATGACAGGTCAACATTACCATCAATGGTATCTTTGATGGCTACCCCCATATTTGGTGATAAATGTAATGATACGTTGCGATTTAGCGTTTTGCTTAAGTACTGTGTGAGGGGTTTTAAGCGTTTATGCATTTCAGCGGGAATATCCATTGCGACCGAGCCCAGAACTAACTCTTTATTTGGGTTTGCACTATAAGCTGCAGAGCAAAATAAGAAAGCAACGATTATTGCTGAAAATGATTTAACTAACATGGCTTCTGACCTGTAAATTTACGAAGCGAGTTGCTTCTTTTCAATTGCATCATAGTGTGTAACGGCATTTCGGCCATTTTCTTTACTAAAATACAGGGCAAGATCGGCAAAACGGTATAAATGTCCAGCATGAGTATGGAAGTTTTCGGGTGTGATTGTAACGACACCTAAGCTAATGGTTACATGAACTTGATATTCAGTAACGGGGACGATGAGATCCTGAATCGTTTTACGTAGATCTTCAGCGAGTTCAGTTGCCGTTTCTTTGCCAGCACGTTTACAAATTACAACAAATTCTTCACCACCAATTCGGCAGGCGATATCACTTTTTCGCACCCGCGTTTTAATTGCATGAGTAACTTCTTTTAAAACATCGTCACCATGAACGTGACCATAAGTATCATTAATATTTTTGAAGTGATCGATATCGATAAGAATGATACTTAACGTATCACCGTGGCGTTCAGTTAAACTAATTTCAGTTTCTAAGTGGTCTTCAAAGTAACGGCGGTTAAATAAACCCGTGAGAGAATCGGTAACAGAAAGTTTGAGAAATTCTTCATTCATCCGGGTGAGTTCAGCTTTTTGCGCTTTAAGCTCTTTAACGTTATTGCGTAGTTGCTTATCTGCAAAGTCAACTCGATCTCGTAATTGTAGGTTAGCCGTGTTGAGTTGTTTATTTAAATGATTAAATTGTTGTGCGAGCATGCCAAACTCGTCGTTACTTGTGAGTGGAATTTCTCTAGCTATTTGGTTTTCATCATCTGTTATTAATGATTTAGATATAGTTGCAACAGGACGAATAATAAGATAAGACAAGGCAAAAAATTCACCTAGAACAATAATTAAAGTAATAAAAAGTTCGCGCTGTAAAAACTTAAAGCGTTGACTATCGATAAACTCATGAGCCATGCCGGTATTTAAGCCCAGCATTAACTCACCTAAATTATCATTGTCGAGATTAATTGCTTCGGTAAATATTTGCATACGTAGTGAGTCGTTAATGAATGTTCCTGCTTGAGAAAGAACTTTGCCTTTTGTATTGGTAACTTTTGCGTAACCCACTTCTTCTGAAAGAGTAATTTCTTTTAGCAATAAATCGATAGTGTGATAGTCATAACCAACTACACTGTAAGTGAGTGACTTAGCAACAAAACGACTAATATCGCTACCACGATTTTCAATTTGTACAATCATGCGTTGTTTTTCTTCGTTAAGCGTTAACCAACCACTAATGGTAAGGGTGGTGAATAAAACGACCACGAGCACTAACAACAGTTTTTGTCGAATGCCGAAATGGAAAAATGAGGGGGTTGGTAAATTCAAAACAGTGTTGTTTAGCCTATTTGCATTAATTTTAGGTAACCTTAAAATATCACCCCTAATATAAGGACGGTTACATAGAGTTATTTATCGGCAGATGGGATGGTTGGCTTTAGGCTAATTATGCTTGTTAATTATATGATTTCACTACCATTCCATTAAAATCCACTGGTTTATATTGGCTTTTTTTATGTCATTCTCGGTGGCATCTAAAATCCCGTCGCCATCGCTGTCATATAGGTAGTAAGGTTTGCCTTTTGTCGGCGTTATTTTAGCGTAGCGAAGTTTACCATTTACACGCACCTCTTCAATTGTGGCATCCTTTTTTTGGATGATAGTAACGTCGGTATTATCCCCTAATTTAGGCACAGATGAAGGAATAGTGTCGTCTTCCACAGACTGTGAGAGTGTCGGTGGCGGCGGTGGTTTAGCGGCGAAAACAGTACCAGCTAAAACTATACTGGCCATTAGCATAGTAAATGAAAAGAAGGCTAAATTAGCTCTGTACATTGTCAGTTTTCCTTTGATTTAGAGTAACGATATTTTTTCTGCATCTTCCTGCGAAGGTTCAAAACCAACGTCACCGTAGTGCCTAAAGATAGCCTCAAGGATTTCATCAGGACTGTCAATGATCTGCATCAAGTCCAGGTCTTCGGCGTTTATAGTACCTTCTGTTACCATGGTGTCTTTAATCCAGTTGAGCAGTCCTTCCCAAAAAGGTCGGTGAACAAGGATAATTGGAATTTTACGCGTTTTACCGGTTTGAACAAGAGTGAGTATTTCAGCAAGTTCGTCTAAGGTGCCGAAACCACCCGGTAATACCACGTAGGCTGAGGCATATTTTACAAACATAACCTTTCTTGAAAAAAAATGTCGAAAGGTCAATGAAATATCTTGAAAGCCATTACCCGCTTGTTCATGAGGTAATTGTATATTTAGACCGACACTGGGAGACTTACCTTCATAAGCCCCTTTATTTGCTGCTTCCATAATACCGGGGCCGCCACCACTGACCACCGAAAAACCCGCATCTGAAAGTGTTCGCGCGATATCGACGGTAAGTTGGTAATAGGGACTGTCCGGTTTAGTGCGTGCTGAACCAAAAATACTGACGGACGGGCTAATTTTTACTAAGCGTTCAAAGCCTTCAACAAACTCAGCCATAATTTGGAAAATTTTCCATGACTCACGGGTGAGTTGAGAGTCGTTTACAGCGCTCAATCCGGGATGAAGGTTTTTATGTGGTTTTGTCATCTGATTTTCTTTTTTTGTGATTATCGTTTTAAAGTATAGCCTGTATTTAGTTGTAAACTTGAATAATGACTGAAGGTAATATCTTGTCAATGCTTTAGCAGTTAGAATACCCTCTTCCTTTTTTAATAACTGTTACGCATTTATCATGGCAACTAAAATAAAAACACAATCAGCAAAAAAATCTTCGCCCTTTTTACTCGTTGACGGCTCGTCTTATTTATTTCGCGCCTATCATGCCATGCCCGGCTTAACGAATGCCAAAGGTGAAGCAACGGGCACCATTTACGGCGTAATTAATATGTTGCGTAAACTGGTTGCTGAGTATCAACCTAGTCATATCGCTGTGGTATTTGATGCCAAAGGTAAAACTTTTCGGCACACTATGTTTAAAGAATATAAAGCCAATCGCCCTCCTATGCCGGATGACCTACGTGAGCAAATTCAGCCGGTACATGACATTGTTGAAGCAATGGGATTACCTTTAGTTTGTGTCAGCGGCGTTGAAGCGGATGATGTTATTGGAACACTTGCCCATCAAGCCAGTGAGCTAGGAATGGAAACGCTGATATCAACGGGTGATAAAGATATGGCGCAATTAGTTAATCAGCATGTATCGCTTATTAATACCATGACCGATCTTTATAGTGATGTTGCCGGCGTTAAAGAAAGATTTGGGGTAACGCCAGAGCAAATTATTGATTACTTGGCATTAATGGGGGACAAGGCCGATAACATTCCGGGCATTCCGAAAGTCGGCCCTAAGACCGCGGTTAAATGGTTAGAACAATACGAAACGATTGAGGGTATTATTGAACATGCCGATGAAATAAAAGGTAAGGTGGGAGAAAGCTTACGTGAAAATTTAGAGCAACTTCCTCTATCACGAGAACTTACAACGATTAAGCTCGATGTTGAGTTAGATTGCACACCAAAAACCTTGGTGAATGCTGAGCCTGATGTTGCCGCACTTCAAGAGTTTTTTAGTCGTTACGAATTTAAAACTTGGTTAGCACAGCTTGATGACATTAAGACTAGCGGTGCGAGTAGCGCATCAGCAATAGCCGCAAAACCAACGGTTGCTGTTGAATACGAAAAAATTTTAACGGAAAAACAATTAACGGCATGGATTAAGAAATTAAAAGCAGCCGAGGTTTTTTCTTTTGATTTAGAAACAACGTCCCTAGAGTATATGCAAGCCGAAATTGTGGGCGTATCGTTTGCAGTAGAAGATAATAAGGCCGCTTATGTTCCAGTCGCGCATTGCTATGAAGGCGCACCACAACAATTAGATCGCGATAGCGTGTTAGCACTTTTAAAACCCTTACTCGAAGATGCAAAAGCATCAAAGCTCGGACAAAATTTAAAATACGATATGAGCGTGCTTGCGAATTACGACATACATATGCAAGGTATAAGCTTTGATACGATGTTGGAGTCGTATGTGTTAGACAGCGTTGGCAGTCGACATAACATGGACGCCCTCGCCTTACGTTTTTTAGATAAACAAACTATTCACTTTGAAGATATAGCCGGTAAAGGTGCCAAACAAATTACTTTTGATTATGTTGATATCGACAAAGCCACTGAATATGCAGCCGAAGATGCGGACATTACTTTGCAGTTGCATCATGCTATTTGGCCAAAGCTCGAAAAAATTGATTCACTTAAAAAAGTATTCACTGAGCTTGAAATGCCTTTATTACCGGTACTTTCGCGTATTGAGCGCCGCGGCGTTTTGCTTGACGTTAAAGCCTTACAAAAACAAAGCAAACAATTAGCGAAACGACTTATTGAGTTAGAAGAGCAGGTGCATAGTTTAGCCGGCGAAGAATTTAATTTAGGTTCGCCAAAACAATTACAAAAAATATTATTCGAAAAACTAGAGTTGCCGATTATTTCGAAAACACCTAAGGGGCAACCTTCGACAGCAGAATCTGTTTTAGTCGAGTTAGCGAATGATTATGAACTCCCTAAACTACTTTTAGAATATCGTTCGCTTTCAAAATTAAAATCAACCTATACCGATAAACTTCCGAAAATGATCGACGCGAACACTGGGCGTATTCATACTTCGTACCATCAAGCAGTTGCAGCAACGGGGCGACTGTCGTCAACCGATCCAAACTTACAGAATATTCCTGTGCGTAGTGAAGAAGGTCGACGTATTCGTAAAGCATTTATTGCAAACAAAGGTTATAAAATCTTAGCCGCAGATTATTCGCAAGTTGAATTACGTATTATGGCGCACTTATCTGAAGATAAAGGTTTAGTCACTGCATTTGAAAACGGGGTGGATGTACATAGCGCCACCGCTGCAGAAGTTTTTGATGTTGAACTTGATGCCGTAACAAAAGAACAACGTCGGCGTGCTAAGGCAATTAACTTCGGACTAATTTATGGCATGTCTGCTTTTGGTCTGGCGAAACAACTTGATATAGAAAGATACGAAGCACAGTCGTATGTCGACCTCTATTTCGAACGTTACCCTGGTGTAAAAGATTATATGGAACGCACTCGTAAGGTCGCGAGTGAACAAGGTTATGTTGAAACAGTGTTAGGGCGGCGACTTTATTTACCTGATATAAATGCACGTAATGGTATGCGCAGACAATATGCCGAACGCACCGCAATCAATGCGCCCATGCAAGGGACGGCGGCTGATATTATTAAAATCGCGATGATTAATTTAGATAAAGCGCTCGAAAATTCAATATTAGATTGTGCCATGTTAATGCAAGTGCATGATGAATTAGTTTTTGAGGTTAAAGAGCAAGATTTAGACGCCGCATCGGCAATGATTAGTAATGCAATGGAAGAGGCGATAGCCCTCAGTGTGCCGCTAGTTGTTGATGTTGGTATTGGCAATAATTGGGATGAAGCACACTAATCATATTAGAAATATTAGGTAGCTCAATTTATCAAAAGCAGGATTTTGGTCGTTAAAGTTATACTTAGATTAGTCGATATGAGTATCATATTGATAAATAGAGTTTTTAATGGACGTAATCAAGCTAACGATGAATGATATCCAGGTCGATGTACCGCTTCCTTGGGCGGTGTATGACGGCTCAGACCGGATAACGTTAAAAGCCGGTTTTGTTTTTACATCGGTAGAAAAAATATCTGAAATTATTGAGCACGGCATCTATCGCAGTCGAGAAAGTGACGACGAAATAAATATCGTCACTCAGCATAGTGATGAATTTGATGACACCAGTAGCCCGTTTATATTGGTCAATCAATATGCTGATCGTCTTTGTGAAATTCTTGAACATATTGAAGATGGCGATCGTAAAACTCGAGATCGAGTTATTCGGTTAGCCGAGCATGTCATGTGGTTATGTGACCGCGATATGGAAGCGGCTTTCGCTGTTATTCATCTACCTGCAACGCATAAAAAATATTCGGTATACCACCCCATTCATGTTGCGATGTTATCTTCGGTTTTAGCTACTCGAATGAATATCAGTGACGAAAATCGGCTTTCAATGATTGCTGGAAGTTTAACCGCAAATATTGGCATGCGAAATTTTCAAGAAATTTTACAACGCCAGTGTATATCACTTACCGATAAACAACGTAAAATGATAAAGAAACATCCACGTATCTCAGTAAGAATTTTAAAACAGGCCGGTATCCTCGATGAAATTTGGTTACAGGTTGTCGAGCAACATCACGAACAAATTGATGGTGGTGGTTACCCTAATGGTTTGAAGGGTGACCAAGTTATTATTGAGGCGAGTATTATTTCGATCGTTGACGTGTATACCGCTATGATGTCTAAACGAGCCGATCGTAAACAGATTCAAGTTCAAGATGCACTGCGGGAATTTTTTGTTGAGAAAGGTGGCGCCTATAGCGAAACCTTATGTTTACAACTGATTAAAGAATTAGGAATTTATCCTCCAGGTACGTTTGTACGCTTAGCAAATAGTGAGATTGCTATTGTGGTTAAACGTTTAGTGGGCCAGTCGAATACACCTATAGTGAAAAGCATTATCGGTAGTGATGACAAGGCATTCTCCGTTCCATTATTGCGTGATACAAGCAACAAACGATATCAAATTATGGAAAGTCTTTTATTTCAACGCGCAACCCCATTAAATTATGAGCAGATTTGGGGATACGCTTAAGGTGTAAAAAAATTGTATTCATTGGGAACTTAACTCTTTAAAACACATCATACAGTCATATGTTTAGGCATATGATGCCGTCAAATCTCCCTCATACTTTTTGGCGGTTATTGAAAAGCTGGTTCCCCAAGCCAGCGTGTTTGACCTCGGTTAAATCCCCACGGATACACACCGAGGTTTTTTTTAGTGCGCGTTTTTTGTACGCGCACTTATGCCTGAGTTTGCGAAAGCAAAGAGCCTGCCCCACGAAGTGCTTTGGGTACGCGGCGTCTATCATTTAGGTACAAATTGCCTAACGAAGACAACCTAAGACAATTCCACTGACTTATACTTTAGTTATATCGCCTCAAAATACTCATGGGCTTAATGCCCACTCCGTTTTTTCGTCGGCTTGCGCCTTGTACTCCAAGCCCTCAGCATCCGCAGAAACCATTCTTTTTCAGAAAAACACATTAGCAAATGCTTAATTTATGAGATCTGGATCCCAGTTTAGGCAATAAGATACAAAAAATAGCCCTAACAACGTGTTAAATAGGCTGTTTTGGGTTAACCTATGGGTTAACCCACTATGACCCTGGTGGGTTAAACATGGTACGTCAGGTCTATCACCCCATGAGAAACTGACGAATCGTTGCCCTGGAATATACCTCTCCCACAACCCTGGTATTCCGGGGCTTTTTATTGTCCGTTAAAAAAATTTAAGCCGAAAAAATATAACTTGTTTACGAAGCTGAAGTAATAAGACGTCTTACTATTATTTCTTTTTAAATAAATGTTCAAATTGTTTAGCCGGAACAGGTTTACTGAACAGATAACCTTGTGCTATCTCACAACGAACTCCTTCAAGAAAATCTAATTGTTCTGATATTTCTACGCCTTCAGCAATCGTTTTAATACCAAGTGTGTGCGCCATTGTGACAATGGCTTGAACAAAGGCTTTATCTTTTGAGGAATGATGGAGATTTTCAACAAACGAGCGATCAATTTTTAAATTATCGATCGGCATTTGTTGTAGATAACTCAGCGACGAATATCCTGTACCAAAATCATCAATAGATATATTCACACCTAACTTTTTAAGCTTGTGTAAAATATCTATACTTTCTTGAATTACAGCCATTGACGTTGATTCAGTAATTTCTAAGTCAAGTTGGCTTGGATCTATTCCCGATACGTCTAATGCATCTTTAACGGCAGGAATAAGGTTGGCATCGGTAAATTGTCTTGGAGATAAATTTACACAAACAGTAATTTTTCCATAACCCTGCTCTTCCCATTTTTTAATTTGTGAACAAGCGGTTAATAATACCCATTCACCTATAGAAACGATTAGGCCTGAGTCTTCGGCAATACGGATAAAATCTACAGGTGATATCATGCCATTTTGTGGATGGTGCCAACGTAGCAAGGCTTCAGCTGCAATAATTTTATTGTTTGTTTCAATAGAATTTAGTGGCTGATAATAAATTTCTAATTCATCATTAATTAAGGCGTCATGCAGATCTTGTTCAAGTGATAATCTTAATTTATAGCGAGAGTTCATTTTTGAATCGAAGTATTCGTATCTGTTTCCGCCTGACTGTTTAGCATGATACATCGCAATATCAGCAGAGCTGAGTAATCCCTCAATATTTTTTTCATCAATAGGGTAAACGGTAATGCCAATACTAACCGTGGTAAAAACTTTATGCCCTTCAATATGATGTGGTGCGGCCACTGCGCCCAATATATTTTGTGCTATGCGATCTATTGCTGATATGTGTTTTATTTGTTCTAGTACAATTGCAAACTCATCGCCGCTAACTCGACATACGGTATCACTGCTGCGAACACTTTGTTTTAGGCGATTAGCAATAGATATTAATAAAGCATCGCCAACGATATGCCCTAATGAATCATTAATGGGTTTGAAACGATCACAGTCAATAAATAACACCGCCATCAATGTTTCGTCACGTTCAGTATAGCTGATGGCGTGTGACATCCTGTCATTAAATAATCTTCTGTTAGGTAAGCCAGTGAGATGGTCAAAGAAGGCTTGTTGTTCGATATCTTGGCGATAGCGTTCCTTTTGTTTTTCATTTTTAGAGATGAGCTTTAATATAAAAAATATAATACTTATACTAAGTACGATAACAATAAAGGTAACCCCCAACATAATGACGACAATTTTTTTATAATTGGCGCTATTAGTTTTAAAAGCATTCTGAGTTTGTTCTCGCTGTAGTTCTTGTAATTGAGATAAGACAGCGAATACTTTATTTTGTAATGGTTCAGCAGAATTAACCAGTAATTGTTGTGCTTCAGAATAAGCGTTGAAATCAACGAGGTCTGCAATTTTGTTTTGAACGGGTCCGACGTCTCTCGATAAAACCGCCTGTTTATCAAATAATTTTTTTTCTTTTGAACTTAAATCCATCGTTAATAATTTATTGCGTGATAATACAAATTCGCCACCAAAAAAAGCCATCTTTTTTCGATGATTTTGAAAGCTTGTTTCATCGAGAGTTATCAGCATTTGTTGTAAATGTATTGTTCTTTCTCGTGCGGATTGATGCATGTTGGTAAGAAGTTCTATTTTCAAGTTATTTGTGTTTACTACATCATCAAGGTGCCCTTTACTTTTATTTAAGTAACCGACACCAATCGTTATTAAAAGCGTCACAAGCAATAAAATTGCACCGAAGCCTAGTAGAATTATTATTTTAGATTTTGACATTTATGCTTCGTGGATATCTCGAAAATGTGTTAAATGATAATTGCAAAAAAGTGGAGCAGCTAAGTAGACGGTATCGCTGCTTTATTGAGTATAGACAAGAATCTCAACCAAAATGAAAATATGTACATTGAGTATAGTAAATATTTTAACGATTTCCGTTGGTGTTTTTAAATTATGAAGTTTAAATAATGGCGAGTTTACATGTAAATTTCTAGAATATTTTCGATTTTTAATTAAAGAAAAAAGAAACATTACCGTTAAACTACAAGGATATATTTATTCTGGTAAATACAGCGTCACATTCACTTGAGTGGGACGAATATGAAAGTCTATCGGTTGGTTGTATTTGGTAAGTTTAAGTAAAATAACTTAATGGTATTCGTTAAATTGTCTAGAATGGATAGAAGAAGTAAATTTTCCATTTGAAATAACATGTAGTCGTAGAGAATTATTTAAATATTGTATATAAAATTATCTGTGAATTTTTAAAGAGCAGAATTTGTTAATTATATTCATTCCATTTATCCAGCACTGCCCAAACTTCTTCTAAACCATCACCTGATTTAGACGAAAACATTTGTACGCTTACTTGGCTGAAGTCCTTAACCATCTTCTGTACTTTTAATAGGTTACCCTTTGCTGCGCCAAACTTTAATTTGTCCGCTTTGGTGAGTAGTACGTGAACCGGTCTGTCTAAGCTGCCACACCATTCAAGCATTTGGCTGTCGAGATCGGTCATGGCGTGACGAATATCCATGAGTAAAATAATACCCCTAAGGGCGAGTCGATTTTCGATGTAATCCGCCATGTTTTGTCCCCAGTTTTTACGCATATGCCCAGGCACTTTTGCGAACCCATAACCGGGTAAATCAACTAGGCGATGTGTAGCATCAAGTTCAAAGAAGACTAAGTGCTGGGTGCGACCGGGTGTTTTACTGGTGCGGGCAAGCCCGGTTTGGTGGGTAATCCGGTTAATGGCACTGGATTTACCTGCATTGGAACGACCTGCAAAAGCAATTTCATAACCTGCATCTAGCGGCCCAGAGGTTTTTTTGGGAACACTGCAAATAAAGGTGGCTTGTTGATAGATCGGATGCGCTTGTTTTAATGGTTTTTTAGTGGGCATATTCAGGGGGCGTTCAGCTTGAGTTGGTTATATTCTATATATAAGGTGGTTTAAATGACTTAAATCATGGAAACAGCCCGCAGTCTTGCCATTAGGCTTGACCATTGGGGCTGCAATCGGTATAAAGTGCAACAAAATTTAGTCGTTTCAAGCGTATTATACCGTTTTAGAATGTTATTTTGATACTGTCTTGTGGATAGGCTTGGAAATATACACAACAATTTACTACTTGGAGTTAACTACATGAAAACATTAGCAATTATCGCAACATCTGCATTAATGATTGGTGCAACAACTAACGTTTCTGCAAACGGTCAAAAAGATTATCAAGCAGCTTGTTTTGCTTGCCATGGTACTGGCGCAGCCGGCGCACCAAAAGTTGGTGATAAAGCTGAATGGAAAGCTCGTATTGCACAAGGTAACGAAACACTTTATAAGCATGCAATCAAAGGCTACAAAGGTAAAAAAGGCTTTATGCCAGCTAAAGGTGGTTCAAGCCTTAGTGACGATGCTGTAAAAGCAGCTGTGGATTTTATGGTAAAAGGCAGCAAATAAGCTTAAATTCTATTTAAGTTAAAACGTTATCAGGTCGATACAGTATCGCTCTGATAACGTTTTATTTTAGTTTAACCTCAAGGTAAAAAATTAATGAAAATCCAAATTAAAATGGCTGTCGCTAGTTTAGCCTTATTCGTTGTAGCTACGCCTGTGATGGCGGCTGGCGATGCGCAAGCTGGTAAAGCAAAGTCACAAGTTTGTTTTAGTTGTCACGGTGCTAATGGTTCAGCTCCTGCTAATCCAGTATGGCCTAAGATTGCTGGCCAACATGCAAAATATATAGCTAAACAATTAGCCGATTTTAAAACGGGCAAGACACGTAAAGACCCTGCAATGGCCGGACAAGTAGCCAGTTTATCTGAAACAGATATGGCTAATATTGGTGCTTACTTTGCCGCACAAACGCCAAAAGCAGGTGGTGCAGCTAAAGATAAAGTGCTTCTTGGTCAACGCATATATGCTGGTGGTAATGAAAAAAGTGGCGTAGCAGCTTGTGCAGGTTGCCATTCACCAAGTGGTGCAGGTAACCCAGCAGCAAACTTCCCACGTTTAAGCAGCCAAAATGCGGCGTATACTGTTAAAGCATTAAACGACTTTGCTAAAGGCACACGTTCTAACGACGCAGGCAGCATGATGCGTACGATTGCAGAACGTATGACTGACGCTGAGAAAAGTGCGGTTGCATCGTATATTGAAGGTTTAAATTAATTTGTAGCAGGCTTTAATAACGCTATAAAAAGGGTGGCTTTTGCTGCCCTTTTTTTATGCCTAATTTATGAGACGAGAAAATCAAAAGGGATCTCTCCCCTCTTTCCATTTATAATGCTGAGCAAATGAATACTATTAAAAAAAGTGTGAAAACACATCGTAAAAATATTTGGCTCGAAGTACTCGGCTCGATGAACCTTGCCATTAGCATTTTAGTGGTTGTTGCTATTGCCTCTATTGTGGGCACGGTATTGCAACAAAACCAGCCTTATGCCAATTACATTATAAAATTTGGTCCCTTCTGGCATGAAGTGTATTTAGCCTTAGGTTTGTACGATGTATATTCTGCCATTTGGTTTTTATTGCTAATGGGATTTTTAGTTTTATCGACCAGTGTTTGCGTCTATCGAAATACACCAACTATGTTACGCGAGATGCGTCAGTTCCGAATGCATGCTAAAGCGAAAAGTTTAAAGAGCATGAAACATACTGCGTCGTGGAAACTTGATGCATCAACAACGGCAACTGAGCATATTGTTCAGAAATCAAAATTGTATTTATCGCAGTTTGGTTTACAGATTCGAGATGAATCATTTGGTACTCACCATACCTTGGTGGCGACTAAAGGTGGGGCAAATCGTCTAGGTTATATTTTCACCCATGTGGGTATGATTGTGCTGTTATTGGGTGGTTTAATTGATGGCAATATTAGTTTAAAAATAAAAGAATGGATGGGAGACCTAGTCGTTGAAACGCGAGATTTGGCTGCCAAAGATGTACCGCCGATAAGTCGTTTAACGCCAGAAGATACACATTCATTTCGTGGTGCAATTACTTTACCTGAAGGTTCAACGAGTAATTTTACTTTCTTAAATGTGCGGGATGGCTACCTTGTTCAAGAATTACCTTTTTCAATTGAACTAAAAGATTTTAGAGTAGAGCATTATGATTCAGGGCAGCCTAAATCTTTTGAGAGTGACTTAATTATTCATGAAAAAGATAAAGAGAGTTTTGCTTCCACTATATCGGTTAACTATCCTTTAATTTATCGAGGTTACGCAATTTACCAAGCTAGCTTTGGTGATGGTGGCACAACGTTACAATTATCTATAAAGGGTTTTGAAAATACGCAAAATAATTTAATGATTGAAGGGGTCATTAATAAAAAATATAGCTTAGATACATTTGGTGAGAAATATAGTTTGGAGTTTGATGACTTTAAGAAGTTTAATGTTAACCCGAATAAAGATGAAAACATTAAAAAACAATTTGTAAACTATGGTTCGAGTTTTATATTTAAAGCGCGAGATGAGAGTGGCCAAGCACGAGAATATATGAATTACATGTCGCCAGTTCAAATAAATGATCGTTATTATTTTATCTCAGGTATGCGCAAGTCATTAGATCAAGATTATACGTTCTTTCATATACCTGTTGATAGGCAGGCAAGCACAAAGCGTTTTTTTGAATTTTATAATTTATTATATGATGACAAAAGAATTAAGCAAATGGCTGTGGTTACAGTTGTTGACTCAGTTAAAGAAGCCGATAAAGCGAACTACGAATTACAACAGCAAGTAATAAGTGCTATGGGGCGAATCGTAAGCTTGTTTCGACAAGGTGGTTTTGCAGCCATTGAAAATGATATTAAATCTAAAGTTCCTGCTGATAAAGTTGGTGGTATTACAAGTGCGTCAATGTCGATTTTAAAAGAAGCTCTGCAGAATCTGTATTTACTGCTTTTAAGCGAGGAAGGCATTGATATTAGTGATGGTATTGAAGAACGTGATGAGCAATTTTTTGAAGATGCCATAACAGCCATTGCTAATTTTTCTGATTATGGTACGCCATTTTATTTACAGTTAACTGAGTTTACGCAGCGAGATGCTTCCGGTTTGCAAATAGCACGTTCGCCAGGGAAAAATATTGTTTATACAGGTAGCATACTATTGATTATTGGTATATTCATGATGTTTTACATTGCGCAACAACGTTTTTGGTTAATGATTGTTAAAGAAAAAGAGACAAATAAGTTAGAAGTGATTTTTGCAGGCAGTACGAATAGAAATGAATTTAGTTTTAATAAACGTTATCTAGAGTTTGAATCACAATTAATTAAATTATTAGGCAGTGACTAATAATTTTTATAAAAATGCAGGCATATTGATATGAACGAAAACACGCTTCCTCCACAATTTCGAACCAAGAATTGGCTTAAAGATTTAAATTTTTTCGACTGGCTTTTTGCTATTGCTGTTTTAGTTGGAGCAATCTATGCCTATATGCAATATTCGAGTTATATGGACGAATACGAAGTGGGTATTTTATTTGGTTCAGCTCTTTCATTTATTGGTTTAGGTTGGGGTTGGAAACCATCAAGAATGTTATTTATTATGGTTACCGCTTTAAGTTTGTTTGCCATTAGTATTTATAATCCAGCAATGCAGATGCTCGCAGATAAAGGCTTCTCCGGTCAAACAGCTATTGATTTATTGGTTAATGACAAAGAGCAATCAAAATTCTTTTTGAAATTTTTAGTATCAAGCACATCAGCAACAATGTGGATGAGTGCATTGTTTTTTATGGCAACGATTACTTATTTTGTAGAGCTATTTGGACGTAGTGACTTTGCCGGTAAGGTTGCCAGTGCAATGGTTTGGTCTGCGATTACGATGGGCTTAGTGGGTTTAATGGTTCGGTGGTTTGAGTCTTATCTTGTCGGTGCCGATGTTGGCCATATACCGGTTAGTAATTTATACGAAGTTTTTATTTTATTCGCCATTATAACCGCGATGATTTATATGTATTACGAAGCGAAATATGAAACACGAGCAATGGGCGGTTTCGTTATGCTTGTTATTTCAGCTTCTATTGGTTTTTTGCTTTGGTATCATTTTGAAAAAGGTGCGTCGGAAATTAAACCGCTGGTACCGGCTTTACAAAGTTACTGGATGAAAATACATGTACCTGCGAACTTTGTTGGTTATGGTGCTTTTGCATTAGCATCAATGATTGGCGTGGCATATTTAATTAAAGAACGCGCTTTGAAGAAAAATCCTGCTGGTTTACTTGCAATACGTTTGCCAGCAACTGATATTCTTGATGATGTTATGTATAAGTCGATAGCCTTGGGTTTCGCCTTTTTTACTATTGCTACTGTTCTAGGAGCCATGTGGGCAGCGGAAGCATGGGGTGGTTATTGGTCTTGGGATCCAAAAGAAACTTGGGCATTAATTGTATGGTTAAATTATGCGGCGTGGCTACATATGCGTTTTACAAAAGGCTGGCGTGGTACGCCGATGGCATGGTGGGCGATTATAGGTTTATTTGTTACGACCTTTGCATTTCTAGGTGTTAATATATTTTTATCTGGTTTACATTCTTATGGTGAGCTGTAACTCGATTGGGTTGCTTACTTATAGATACAGATCATATTATTAAATATTATTTCATTTTATAGTTGAACCCATTACTGAGTTTATGGACTAAATGAAAGAAAATTAAGGAGTTGTCCGTGTTTAATCGTTTAAAAAAATATACTTGTATAGCATCATTGTTCTTAATGGCAAGTGTTCCAGTGTCTGCACAAGCTGAAGAATATGCTGAGGGTATTGAATACTTAAAAATTAATCCCGCTGTCTATACATCGGTTGAAAAAGGCCAAGTAGAAGTTGTCGAATTGTTTTGGTATATGTGTCCTCATTGTTTCAGATTTGAACCTGTTATTAGCAAATGGAAAGCAACGAAACCTAAAAATGTTGTTTTTAAACGTGTCCCCGCTATTTTTAATCCTCGATGGAAATTTTTTGCAAAAGTGTATTACACAAATCAGTTATTAGGTATTGAAGAAAAGATTCATGAACCACTTTTTAAAGCGTTGCACGAAAAACGTGCGCGATTAGGTAATGAAGCGGCAATAGCGAATTTTGTTGAACAAAATGCAGGGATTAAAAAACAAAAATTTATGGAAGTTTTTAATTCCTTTAGTGTCGATACTAAGGTTCGAAAAGCAGAAGACCTAAGCAAGCGATATCAGGCACAAGGTGTTCCATCGCTTGTTGTTAATGGTAAATGGCGTACTGGTGGTACTATCGCGGGTGGCCATGAAGGTATGATTAAAGTACTGGATCAATTGATCAAGCTTGAATCGAAGTAAAAATAAGAAATAGGTAGAGGGGCTATAAGGGCTATCGAGAACGTTAATATTTAAAGGTATTTCCTAAAAAGCCGATATTCTTTAATTCATATACAGAGAGTGACTGAATGAAAGCGGCTGAGTTATTTGTAAAATGCCTTGAAAATGAAGGGGTTGAGTACATTTTTGGAATTCCGGGAGAGGAAAACCTAGATGTTATGGACGCCCTCTTAGAGTCTTCAATTAAATTTGTTACCGTGCGCCATGAACAAGGCGCAGCCTTTATGGCTGATGTTTATGGGCGTTTAACAGGTAAAGCTGGCGTCTGCTTAGCGACACTAGGACCGGGCGCAACGAATCTGGTGACGGGCGTCGCCGATGCCAATCTAGATCATGCTCCTCTGGTTGCGATTGCAGGTCAGGCGAGTACCCATCGCTTACACAAAGAATCTCATCAAGTGCTTGATTTGGAACTTATGTTCCAACCTATTACTAAATATTCATCTCGTATTTTGTCACCCAACGTGATTACTGAAGTTGTACGTAAAGCTTTTAAGCTTGCTCAAACTGAAAAAACGGGTGCAGCTTTTATCGAGTTCCCCGAAAATATTGCCGAGATGGATGTGGATGATTCACCGATAGACACTAAAAACCCTCACCCACCTGAGCCGTCTAGTCGAAAAGTTGAAGCGGCTGCTAAAATGATATCGGAAGCTGAAAACCCAATTATTCTTGCTGGTAACGGTGTGATCCGTAGTGGCGCCTGCAAAGAACTTAGTGATTTTGCCGAAAAATTACAAATTCCGGTGGCGAATACTTTTATGGCAAAGGGTGTGATTCCCTTTAAACATCCTATGGCGCTGGGCAGCGCGGGGTTGCAGGCTAATGATTATGTCAGCTGTGGATTTGGTAAAGCCGATTTAATTATTTGTATTGGTTATGACTTGGTTGAATACCATCCCTATCTTTGGCATCCAACGAAAGATAGAAATATTATACATATCGATCAAAATCATGCCGAAGTCGATGCTTACTACTCGGTTGATATCGGTGTGGTGGGGGATATTACCCACTCATTACCGCGTATTGCAAAACGGGCAACGCCGGCAAGTGGTAACGCGATGCACGCTTTGCGTGATGCGCTTGTTGAGGATATGAATCAACATAAAGACGATTGCTCAGTTCCTGTTAAACCCCAAAAAATAATTTGGGATTTACGAACGGCGATGGGGCTAGAAGATATTGCGATTAGTGATGTGGGTGCACACAAAATGTGGATGTCGCGTATGTTTCGTTGTGAGCATCCAAATACCTGTTTAATCTCAAATGGTTTTGCGAGCATGGGTATTGCTGTTCCCGGTGCCATCGCTGCGAAGCTCGTTCACCCTGAGAAAAAAGTGGTGGCGGTAACCGGCGATGCAGGATTCTTAATGAACTCTCAAGAGATTGAAACGGCAATGCGTTTAGGTACAGCCATTGTTATTTTAATTTGGACTGATAACGCCTATGGTTTAATTGAGTGGAAACAAATGAGTCAATTTAAGCGTGTATCAAATATTGAATTTACCAATCCGGATTTTGTTAAATATGCTGAGTCTTTCGGTGCTAAAGGTTACCGTATTGAAAAAGGTGAAGAGCTTTTGCCAACATTGCAAAAAGCGTTAGCCGATAACACCGTAAGTATTATTGATTGCCCAGTGGATTATAGTGAAAATCTAAAATTAACCAGTAAATTAGGTGAGATGGTCTGTCCAATTTAATTGGTTGGCATTTGAAATGAGTACAAAAAAAAATATTCTTAAAGTGATGAGCTATAACGTGCAGGTCGGTATTACTACGGAAAAACCTCATCATTATTTGTTGCATAGTTGGAAGCATTTAATTCCACATACTTTTCGACTAACAAATTTAGATCGTATTGCTGATTTGATGCATGAGTATGACATAGTCGGGTTACAAGAAATCGATGGCGGTAGCATTCGTAGTAATTTTATTAATTTGGCAGAGTTTCTTGCAGAGCGAGCAAAATTTCCTTTTTGGTATCACCAAGTTAATCGCAATTTAGGAAAGATTGCCAAACATGCCAGTGGCATATTAAGTCGCTATCAACCTGACGAAGTAACGGATATTCGATTACCGGGTTTTGTACCTGGTCGGCGTGCAATAATGGCTCGCTATGGAGAAGGTGAATCCGCTCTAACAATATTTGTATTACATCTTGCGTTAAGTAAGCGTGCACGTTTAAGTCAACTTGATTATATAAGTGATTTTGTTAATGACTCGGCTCATGCGATATTAATGGGAGATTTAAATTGCATTGCAAACAGCGATGAAATGAAGCTGTTATTTCATAAAACAAACTTAATACGTTCTGAAACCGAGTGTCATACTTTTCCAAGTTGGCGACCACATCAACCAATTGATCATATTTTAGTAACATCCGAACTTAAGGTACTAAGCGTCAAGGCTCTAACCAACACTTATTCCGATCATTTGCCAATTGTTATGGATATTGAATTACCAAAGGGGTTGGAATTAAAAGAAATTGCTTTTCAAAAAGCAAAGCTTAGTGCAGGTCTTTAGCAAATGGTTTTTGGGAAAAAATCAAAAGACGATGATACTTCATCTAATCAATGGAAAAAGAAGTATTACGATAGCCTTGATGATATAGAACACAAAGAAGAAGAATGGCATCAAGTTGAAAAGCTATTGCGTAATGCCGTTGTGCGCATAAGTTTAGCTTCTGATCCCTCGCAGGAACGGCTCACTAAATTACTCAACGCACTTCGTGACGATATTCGAAATGGTAAGAATAGTTTAAATCTTAAAGTACAACTAGATAAAATAATTGCAGTGATTCGTGATTTAGATAGCATTGACGAAACTCCCGGACAAAGCGAATATTCAGCAAAAGAACTTGTTAATGAATGTATTGAACGAATTCAATGGACTGAACGTGCGCAAAAATTTAAACGCGGTTTATCTAGGCAGTTTAATAATATAAAAGAAAATGAAGTACAGAAGTTTATACATTCCTTTACTAAGCTCTTAAATCAAGAATTACTTTGGTATGACGAAGAGGTTAAAGCGAGTGCAAAACAAAATTCAAGCCCACCTTCCTCTGATCTAGATAAAGAAACATTAGTGGGTAAAAACTCGCTTGAATCTAACATAGAAAAGATAGTTCAAGATGAAAAAGACGTTACGAATGACTTACCTTTAATAGATGGAGCAGAATCTGTCATTGAATATCCTGCTATTTTATTAACGCTGCTTAAAAAGATTCCTAGTGATTTACTTGACTCGACAAAAATACGTAAATTACAACTAAGAGCTGCGTCAAGTAAAACACGGCAAGATGCTATTGATGCAATTGATCTGATAACGAGTAGTTTCATTGTTAATAGCTCTGAAAATTATGCGACCCCAGATATTTCAAAACAAGCAGTTCAGTTGCTTATAGAATTTTTAGAATTAGTTACTTTACCTGATAGCTTAAGTCCGCAAGCTGAAGAGATACGTCAAACCTTAATATCAGAACCCGATCAGCTAAAAGAATGTTTAAATCAAACGGTAGAGTTAGTGATGACTTTACAGTTAGAACTTAAAAATGAACGTAAAGAATTAGAGATATTTTTATCTGAGTTGAGTTCAAGATTACAGGAGATTGATGATGAAGTTAAAAAATTATCAGGAATCTCAACGATAAGAGCAGAAAATGTTGAGCAAGCATCAACGCACTTAAATGAAACAGCGGATAGTATAGATAAATTTTTAAATGAAGAAACGAATATCGATAACCTCAAAGATAGCGTGAAATCACACGTTATTATGATTCGTCATCATATGGATACTTTTACCAGTGAAGATAATACACAGCAAAAATATTCAGATAAGGTTGTTCATCAGCTCGCAAAAGAATTAATGGCTGTAAAAGCAGAAGCAGAAAGGTTACGTGCAGAGTTAGAACAGAAAAGATTACAGGCAACACATGATACGTTAACAAGAATTCCTAATCGGTTAGCATACGATGAATGGATAGAACAAGAACACGATCGATATGTAAAATACGATACCCCCTTTGTATTAATGGTTTGGGATGTTGATTTCTTTAAAAGGGTAAATGACGAGTTTGGGCATCAAGCTGGTGATAAGGTTTTACGTATCGTTGCTCAAATGCTGGCTGAAAATATTCGCGATGCAGACTTCGTGGCTCGATATGGTGGTGAAGAATTTGTTGTTGTTTTACCAGGTACAACACTAGATGCTGCAATGAAAGTAGCTAATAAAATACGATTAGCGATTGAAGCTTGTGCATTTCATTTTAGAGATAAGCCGGTGAAGGTAACGGCATCTGCAGGCGTTACAGAAATACGTGAAAATGAAACGGTGAAAATGTTGTTTGATCGAGCAGATCAAGCTTTATATAAAGCAAAAGAAAGTGGACGCAATATCTGCATTGCAGGCTAGTTATGTTACAGAAAACAATTGGTTTCCATCTTGATGAACATAATGATTGGGTAGCTGACTTAGAGTGTGGACATACTCAACATGTGCGACATGAGCCACCTTGGCAGAATCGCGAGTGGGTTATTACTTCGGCAGGTCGGAAAGACAAATTGGGTGAAGAATTATTTTGTAAAAAGTGTATTCAATAATTATTACGGTTATCTGGTTATGATTGTATTTTGCTTTTGCAGGCTTAGATAGTGAGCTCCTCCTTACTCGGGGCAATTGTCTTCGTTAGTTTTTTTTGTTCTTTTCTGGTAGACGCCGCGCTCGCTTTGCTCTCTCAGGCATAAGTGCGTTTATATACGAGTTGATTGTCTTTGTTAGTTTGGTTTTTTACTTTTCTGCTAGACGCCGCGCTCGCTTTGCTCTCTCAGGCATAAGTGCGCGTACAAAAGACGCGCACTAAGCTAGCGAAAAACAGGGTTTCTCGCTATACTTCGGGCAGAATTTTACACAGTAGGTGTCTCTATGCAACCTATTGAATTATATAAATAAATCAATAGAAAAGGTTTAAGAAAATGAAAGACAGTCAATTTGTAAATTATTTAATTGGTATCGTAGGTGCTTTATTTGGCTTTTTAATCTTAATGATTATTTTGGCGAAATTAGTTACTTCAGATGACGCAGCGCAAGACACGATGGTAACTGAAGCCGTTAATGAACGTATAAAACCGGTTGCTCAAGTAACGGTTGGTGCGCCTAAGGTCGTTGAAACGGCTGCCGCTAGCCCGAAAGATTCATATCAGTCAGCTTGTTTTGCATGCCACGGTACTGGAGCAGCAGGTGCGCCTAAACTAGGTGATAAAGCGGAGTGGAAAGCGCGTATTGCACAAGGTAATGCAACATTGTACACACATGCAATTGATGGATTTAAAGGTATGCCACCTAAAGGTGGTTCTAGCCTAGATGATGCAGCAATGAAAGCGGTTGTTGATTACATGGTTACGAATTCTAAGTAATAATTTAGTGCAAGAAACCGTTCCCGCCTTCGTTGGCTGGAGCGGTTTTTTTAGTGCCAGTTTCTTTTCTTTACTGGCACTTATGATGTTTTTCAATCAGTATGCCCCGAAATTAAAGCCAGTTTCTTTTCTTTACTGGCACTTATTTAGTGTTAGTTTGTATTTTTACTAACACTTATGTTGTTTTCTGATGTTTTTCAATCAGTATGCCCCGAAATTAAAGCCAGTTTCTTTTCTTTACTGGAATAAAGCGACTACTTATTAATCCCCCGCAACAAGCGCACGTAAACTCGAGAAATGCATTTGACCTTTTTGTTTTTGTTCTTGCTTACTCATCGTCGATTTTGAACCCATCCAGTGTAAGTCGTCTTTAGGTAATTCATCAATAAACCGGCTTGGATCGCAATCAACAACTTCACCATAACGTTTACGTTGCTTTGCAAAGCTAAGAGTCAGTGTGGTTTTCGCACGGGTGATTCCTACGTAAGCTAAGCGACGTTCCTCTTCAATATTTTCTTCTTCAATACTGGTGCGGTGGGGTAAAATCTCTTCTTCCATACCCACTAAAAACACGTGTGGAAACTCTAAACCTTTCGCTGCATGTAAGGTCATAAGCGAAACATTATCACCTATATCATCATCTTCACTGCGTTCGAGTGTATCGATAAGCGTGAGTTTAGTAATAATATCATGTAAGTTTGCTTCAGGATTTTTTGTATGAAGTTTACTAACCCAACCGACTAGTTCATTAACATTTTCAATCTTTCGTAATGCAATTGTTTCGTCTTTAGCGGTATCGGTTAACCATTGCTCATAGTCTATATCTTGGATAACACGTTTTAATGCAGCAACAGGTGAATCATTTTCTGCGCTATGAGCTACATCTAAAATCCATTTTGCAAAGTCGTGTAGATTTTCTTGAGCGCGCTTTTTTAATTGAGTTGTGATATTACTTTCGAAACAAGCACTAAACAAACTGTGATTATATTTACTTGCAAAGTCATTAAGCGATTCAAGTGTGCTTGGGCCAATTTCTCTTCGAGGGGTGTTTACAATACGTATAAACGCATTATCATCTTCTGGGTTGGCGATTAAACGTAAGTAAGAAAGTAGATCTTTGATCTCAGTATAAGAGAAAAAAGAAATACCGCCGCTTAAATAATAAGGAATATTATTTTCACGCAAGACTCGTTCAAAAAGACGAGATTGATGATTACCCCTATATAACAATGCATAATCTTTAAAATTAGTTCCGTATTGAAATTTATGATGTAAAATTTCTGCGGTAATTTGTTCAGCTTCGATATCTTCATTTCCACAAGGTAGAATACGAATTTGTTCACCAAAACCAAGATCACTCCATAAACTTTTTTCAAAAACATGGGGATTATTTTTAATTAAAGTATTGGCAGCTTTTAAAATGCAACCTGTTGAACGGTAATTTTGTTCTAGCTTGATAACATTTAAATTTGGGTAATCATTATTTAAGTTAAGTAAGTTCTCGGGCTGTGCGCCGCGCCATGCATAAATGGATTGGTCATCATCACCTACAACTGTTAACGCATTTTTAGCGCCAACGATTAATTTCACTAATTCGTATTGTGTTGTATTGGTATCTTGATATTCATCTACTAGTAGATAACGAATTTTTTGCTGCCAGTAGTTTCGAGCTTCTTCATTATTTCGTAATAGTAATACAGGCAACATAATCAAGTCATTAAAATCGACCGCATTATAAGTACGTAAGTGATGGTTGTATTGTTCATAAATAGATGAAGCTATCGTTAATTGCTTGTCACCATTGGCAAGTGTCTGTGCATCTCGTGGCGTTATAAAGGCATTTTTCCAACGGTCTATTTGCCGTAGGGCCATCTCCGCTTGTTCTTTTGGGTCAGAAAAGGTTTTACGCATTAACTCGCGTACTAAGCTTAAGCTATCGGTATTATCGTAAATTGAGAAGCCAGCTTTAAGTTCAAGCGCTAGTAATGAATGCTTAATAATACTTAAACCCAAAGTATGAAAGGTGGATACGCGTAAGCCTTTAGTTTGTTGTTTGCTCATGAGTCCTGAGACACGTTGTTTCATTTCTCGAGCAGACTTATTTGTAAAGGTCAGGGCAGCTATCGAGTTTGCAGGATAGCCGCACTCTTGGATAAGATAGGCGATCTTATAGGTAATTACGCGTGTTTTACCGCTTCCTGCCCCAGCAAGAACAAGGCACGGTCGATCGATACATTTTGCAGCAGCGCGTTGAGTACTATTGAGTTGTTGCAACATAGAGGTTTAATTACATTCCTAATCGTGGGCTTTACTTCTAATGCCCAGTGTAAAGCAGTCTGATGCATTGGTCGATATTGACATTTTTTGGGAAAGCAGGATGAACATAGGGTTTAAATTGCAGAAAAGAGTGCACAATGGTATCTTTCCATATATAAGGAGTAGCCAAGTCTCTAAGGTAACCGCTAGCAAGTGTAGATTTGTAAAAGTATTTATCTAAATTACCAATTGAGCCTAAGACTGCCAAAATAAAATGTTGTAAATATTTGTAGGGATTAGTTAATGGGGTTTCGTCGGTCAATAGTTAGATTATTTTCTCTTGTGGTATTTTTCAATATCTTCTTTGCTACTACGCAGCTTGTATCCGCAGCTGTTCTTCACGATTATACACTTGATTGGTTTACCTTGGAGTCTAAGCACTTTCGTTGCCACTACCATACTGGTGAAGAGAAACTTGCGCGTAAAAGTTTAGCCATTGCTGAAAATGTGCATAACGAACTCAGCCTTATGATGGATTGGGTACCTGAAGATAAGACAGATATTATTTTAACTGATGAGTATGACGTATCGAATGGCTGGGCGACGCCTTTTCCTTCAAACAGAACAGGTATCTTTTTATCAGGCCCTGACAGTGTTGAAAGCCTTGAAGACATATCCGATTGGTTAGAAACGGTTATTAAACATGAATATTTGCATATTTTGCATTTAGATAAGGCCACTGGCGCGGCCTCTTACATGCGTAAAATATTTGGTCGAGCCGCGTATATATTCCCATTCTTCTCAGCCTTTCCTAATGCCTATCAACCTGCATGGATAATTGAAGGTATTGCGACCTATATCGAAACAGACAATCGGCGTGGTGTTGGCCGTGGTCAAAGTAGCTACTTCGATATGATGATGCGAATGGAAGCTTTAAATAAATTTAAATCACTCGCACACATTAATGTTCCGTCAGTAACAGAATGGCCTATGAATACAACCCGTTATCTTTACGGTGTAAATTTTTTCCAATTTATGGATAAAAAATACGGTAAGGATAAAATTATAGATTTGATTGATAATTATTCGAATAATTTGATCCCATGGCGATTAAATTCCAATGCAACACAATCCATTGGAAAGAATCTCTATGCTCTCTGGGATGAATTTGAAACATCAACGAAAATTAAATATAAACACCAAGCTGAAGTTATTAAGAACCGTGGTGAATTAATTGGTAAACGTCTTACGGATGAAGGTTATTTTACTGGGCCATTAAAAGTGCTCGATGATGGTAATATTTATTATATCGATTACAACGCCGATAAAAAGAGAGCGTTAAAAGTTATCCGACCTAAAAAAGAGGGTGGGTATAACGCGCCAGAAATTATAACGGAAACTAAACAATCGTCTCGATTCGATGTTCATCCGAATGCAGGAATCCTTATCGCTAAACCTGAACTTTGTCGAAATGCGGCTGTTTATTTTGATCTATTTCATATTGATAGTAAAACGGGTAATGAAACACGCTTAACAGAGTGCGCGCGATATCGGATGGTGGCGTGGAGTGTTGATGGGAAAAACATTCTTGCTGTTAAAAATAGTTTAGCAAAAAATGAATTACACTTGTTAGATAACAATGGAAAGCAAATAGAAATTTTATGGAAGGGCAATGATGCAGAGGTTATTTCTTCGATAGATTGGTCGCCCATTGAGAAAAAAATTATTGCTTCTGTTTTTAGACCTAAAACAGGTTGGAATCTAGAGTTTTTTGATTTAGAAGCTAAAACATGGTCTTTTGTTACTCACGATAATGCTATTCAGACAACACCAACTTTCTCAGCTGATGGTAAAAACATTCTGTACAGTTCTGATAATGGCGGAATATATAATATTCGTTCAAGGAATATCGAGTCAGGCGAAACAAAAAGTTTAACGGACTTAGTTGGTGGCGGATTTTATCCTGTACAAACTATAAATGATAAAGAACTTTATTACATCGGTTATACCAGTGCCGGTTTTGATGTGTACAAGCTGTCTTTAAATCAATCACGTGATATGCCTGAAGCGAAAGATGAGTCGACAGCTCTGGAAAAAAATAATTATCTTAGTGCTAGCGATATTGTTATTAGTGACGTTAAAGAATATTCTGCAGCAGAGAGTTTCCTTCCCCGTTGGTATCACCCCATCTTTGTTCTATCAGATGATTATTACCAGATAGGAGCATTTACCTATAGCTGGGATGTTTTAGCAAGGCATATTTATGGTGTCTCCTTGTCATATGCAAATTATGATTCTGATTATTCTGATTGGGTGGGTGCGGTAGATTATACTTACGATCGCTATTATCCTATTTTTAAATTACATGCCTCACACAGTAATAAATTATCACGCGATAATAATGATAATTTAGTGCGAGTGAGAGGAAATGATGTTTTTCAAGCTGAGATGGTTTTACCAATCCTATCAGTGGATGATCGTGTATCGATTCATTTTGCGGCAATAAAAGATTCTGAAAACGACTCGTGGCGTAAGGGTACCTTTGCTATTGGGGAAAATGAAGATAACTTATTGGGTGCGGCCATTGTTTATAATAATACAAGCACTCATGCTAAATCGGTAAGCCGAGCTGAAGGGCGCGTATTACAATTTGTTGTAGAGGATAGTGATCGTTTTAGTGACAGTGACTATGCGGGTAAAGTTTATACTGCAGATTGGCGTGAATATATTCGATTAGGTGGTGCACATGTTTTGGCATTACGCGGAGTTGTTGGTGATGGTTCAAATTTAACTCGACCATTTCGACTCGGTGGAATAAGCAATACAAATTTTGAACCAAGATTGCTAGGCTCAACAATTTCTTCATCGCCGTTTAATCGTCGTGATTATAGTTTGCGTGGCTACGATGAAGGTCGTAGTGAATTAGTTGGACGAAATATGAAATTAGTAAGCCTTGAGTATCGTTTCCCAATTTGGCGTCTTGAACGTGTTGCAATGACACCACCGATTGGATTACAAAATATGTCTGCTGCGGTATTTATTGACCGTGGAGCAGCTTGGAATGAAGGCGGCGAAGAAAAGTACTATACAGGTACAGGGGTAGAATTATATTTGGATACTATATTTGGTTATAACACCGTGGTAAAAATTACAGCTGGTTATGCACGAGGTACTGATAGCGCCATAGGTGAAGACCAGTATTATTTGCGCTTAGGCACAAGCTTTTAATGAAGGGCTATTCTCAAGAGAGACAGTTACAAATAAAATTAGAAGATGGTGCATGTATTGGTTACCGTCTTTCGAGTGAGCAGCAATCGAAGCCGCTTATAACCTTGCTGCATGGCTTGGCAAGTAATTGCACACGTTTTAGCGAGTTTGTCGAATATACCGAATTACATGATAAGTGGGACTTACTCAGGCTTGATTTACGCGGACATGGTGAGTCAATGTATCGAGGGCACTATACGCGTGATACCTGGTTGAGTGATTTACAGTTAGTTTTAAAATCGGAACACTACCATCAATCAGTTTTCTTAGGCCATAGTTTAGGTGCACAAATTGGGATTGAATTTGCGAGTCAGTTTCCTGATAAAACTCGCGGCCTTATTTTAATCGACCCTGTTTTTCCTGAACATTTACAAGGCCGGCTAGGAAAGGCGAAAAAGTATCGTTTTATTTTAGTTGTGATTAGAACACTATTGAGATTTTTTAATAAACTAGGGTTTAAACGTCGGCAAATACCCAAGCGTGATTTACGCGAGCTTGATGAACGTACTCGTGAAACTTTGGCAAAACATCCAGAGTTAAAGATAGCGGATCTGTATACAAATCCCTTTGCTGATTTTAAATACCTGCCACTGGCGAATTACCTGCAAGATATTAATGAAGTCATCAAGCCCTTACCTGCGTTAGAAAAAATTGAAGTGCCCGTACTGGTTTTATTGTCAGCTGGCGCGACTGTAAGCTCGTTTGAGCAAACGCAAGAGATGATTAACCGTTTTCCAAATGCAAAAATAGAAACGGTTGATGCAGACCATTGGTTATTAACCGAAAAACCAGAGGAAACTAGAAAAATCATTGAAAACTGGTGTGCGAAGACTTTTCAATAAATATTTAAGTAATCTCCCTCTTTTAGTAATATCCTACCGTGTAAGCCTTTATTTTATGCCTACTATTAAAGAGTTAGCGACTATAGGCCGATAAAAAATTGCTCTAACCGTATCTTCAATCAGGACTTAATTTTGTGATTAAAACGCAAAAACCGGCAGTAAAAATATCATTAGGTGTAAAGTTCATTTCGATGATGGTTATCATTCTGTCATTGACGATGGGGATAAGCGCTTATTTGACCTATATTGATAATAAAAAATCTGCACTCGATGCGCTATTAAATCAAGCTAAATCAAATAGTCAATTTCTGGCTAAAGTTAGCCAAGAGGCAATTTTATCAAAAGACTATATAACGCTGAATAACTATACTTCTAGCATATCTCTCGTTGGTGATATTATTTATGGCGTTATTTTGTCAAAAAATGGTTTGCCACTTTCCTACTTTATAAATAATGAAAATGAATATGTTAGTCGTGTCGTTAATAAAAATGATGATGTGAAGATATTAAATGTTCTTAGTAAGCTTAATAGAAACGAAAATATTAGTCGAGCAACATTTCCTGTTATATTTTCTGATGAAAAAATCGCAGAAATAGTGATTGGCATAGATCATTCGAGGTTATTTTCGTTAGCAAAAAAAGACCTTATTAACCAGTTAAAGATAAATGCTTCTATTATTTTTATACTAAGTATTTTTATTTTTATTATATTCAAATATAACGCGTTAGAACCATTGAGAGAATTAATCAAAGGTGCAGAACGTATTGCAGATGGTGACCTTGGAAAAGACGTTACCGTTCGTAGTAGTGACGAGATTGGTGTTTTAGCACAAGTTTTTAATCTAATGATGCAACAGTTAAAAAGAAGTATTTTATCAAATGAAAGCTCAATGGATAAATTAAAGTTTTTAAATAAAACATTAGAATTAAGAATAAAAGAAAGAACAGGTCGGTTAGAGTTAGCGCAACGAATTGCACATATGGGGCATTGGGATATTGCGAGTATAAATCGACAAATAAATGTTTCAAATGAGATTTATAATATCCTTGGCTTCAGTGATAGCGATGACATAAGCTTACAAAAAATATTAAAAATGGTGGACAAGACACAACGCAGAGACTTAATTGCAACGTATAAATCTGCGGTTAAAAATAAGCAAGGATTCGAGACGGAATTTGAGATAAATCGTAATGATGGATCAAAAAGGTATATATCTATTATTGCTGAAGTAGAAATGGATGATAATTATGGCGTTGTACTTTTTGGTGTACTTCAAGATATAACTGAGCGTAAGGAATCAGAGAAATCTGAACATATTGCTTTAATTGAAAAAATGGATGCAGAGTCTGCAAATAAGGCTAAAAGTGCATTTTTGGCAAATATGAGCCACGAAATCCGTACACCACTGACGGCTATCATCGGGTTTTCTGAATCAATGTTAACGCATAAAAATTTTAAACGAGATGAAGAAAGTATAGAAACTATCTTACGTAACGGTAAACATTTATTAGCTGTTATTAATGAGATTTTAGATTTATCTAAAATTGAATCAGCGAATTTAGAAGTAGAATTAATACGAACCAATTTATTTAAACTTATTAAAGATGTAACGCATTTAATGCAATTGCAAGCAATGGAGAAAGGCTTAGAGTTTTCTGTTAATTATAATTACCCTATCCCTATTTTTATAAAAACTGATCCAACACGTTTGAAACAAGTTCTTTTAAATTTATGTAGTAACGCCATTAAATTTACAGAAAAGGGCTTTGTAAAAATAGATATTTCATACTCAACAATAGATAATAATATTGATATTATTGTAAATGATAGTGGTGTTGGAATATCAGCAAGCCAATTAGAACGTCTCTTTAAACCTTTTGCGCAAGCTGATTCAACAACAACTCGAAAGTTTGGTGGAACGGGACTTGGACTTTATATTTCACGAGAATTAGTGAAAAAGATGGGTGGCGATATTTATGTCGAAAGTATGCAAGGAGTGGGGACTAAATTAAAATTTAACATTAAAACTGGGGATATTATACAAAGTGAGGTTGCTACAAGTAGAAGTGATGTAAATAAATTTAAAGAGAAAGATTTACAATTAGGTTTAGTCCCTGAACTTGTCGGAAAGATATTGCTCGCAGAAGACAGTGAAGATAATCAAGGCCTATTTAAATTATTTATTACTATTACAGGAGCAACGGTTGATATTGCATCTGATGGTATTGAAGCTGTTGAACTTGCCGAAAGAGGGCATTACGATTTAATCTTGATGGATATTCAAATGCCACGAATGGATGGTTTAGAGGCAACAAAAAAAATTATACAACAAAGCAATACAACACCTATTGTAGCGCTAACTGCAAATGCTATGAAGGAAGACAAGAAGCGTTGCCAGCAAGCAGGCTGTGTTGGTTTTTTATCAAAACCGGTTGATAGAGATGAATTTTATAAAATATTAAGTGAGTATTTAAGTATTAAGAAAAATAACAAAGATAACGATACTATTAATAACAACGACAATGAAATAGATTCGGCTTTGGATCTGTTGCGTGTAAAGTTTATTGATAGATTAGATGGCGAAGTGATTTTGTTGTCTAAGGCATTGGATAAACAAGATTGGGTAGAATTAAAATCGATACTTCATAAGCTAAAGGGTTCAGCCGCGAGTTTTGGCTTACCTAATGTCTCAAGACAAGCCGAAACTCTTGAAACACTCGTTAAAAAGGAAAACTTTAACGAGATACCGATTGAGCTGAAGGCCCTTACTGAAATGTGCCACTATGCTAAAAAAACAAAAGACTAACGATACAATATTTAAGTATAACCAAACAAAAAGGTTATATGCTTAAGTTAAATATAACTATATCAATAAGTTACATACCAATTAATATAATGCTATTCGAATTTCCTTTCTAAAGATAGAGCGTAAATCTGCCGATACATACGCAAGAATCCTTCATAAATGGAGGAGGATGTTTGCTTGTAAGTAAAGTGCTCAGCATTGTAATAAGGCGTAATTATTTTGAAGAAGAGTATTTTTACAATGATGGCGTATAAGAAAACAAGTGAAGATCGTTATGGAAGATAATTAATCATAATGAAGTTAACTGCCGACAATAAAAATGCCGTTATTCTAGCTATAGATGATGATGACGTTATATTAGATTTAATAGAAGCTATCTTATTAGAGGCAGGCTTTAAAAATATAATTACAAGTATGAAAGCGGAAGAATCAGTCGCGCTTTATCTCGAGCATAATCCAGATGTTATATTGCTTGATCAAAACATGCCAATTATGAGTGGCTTAGATGTAATAAATGAACTTAGAAAAAAATGTAATACTGAATACCTTCCCATCATTGTCGTTACAGCAGACAATGATATGGAAACAAAAGTAAAAGTCTTGCAACATGGCGCAAAAGACTATCTAAGCAAACCTTTTGACCATTTCGAAATGTTAGCGCGTGTTAATAATATTGTAGAAATGAGTACCTTTTATAAAGAGTTATTATTAAGAAATAAATCACTTGATCATGTCGTTCACAGACAAACTGATAGCTTAATGAATGCGGTACAAAAACAGGAGGCAGCAGAAAAAGAATTACAAGATACTTTGTTACATGACGGTGTAACAGGTTTACCAAATCGTTATTTATTCGAAGATAGATTGTCACAATTAATTATGACAAGTAAAAGGAATAAAACCAGCGTTGCCGTTATTGTGATAGGTTTTGACAACTATAGTGAAGTTAGTAATACCATAGGACATTCCGCCTATGATTCTCTGTTAAGAACTATTTCAAATAGACTGAAATCTATTTTAAGAACCTCAGATACAGTATCAGTAATACAAGATGCAACAAGTGGTACGGCTTTATCGCGTATTGCTGAAGACATGTTTGCGATAATTGTCCCTATATTTCAAACGTTAAATGATATTGATAAAATACTTGGCCGATGCGCTGAGACATTACTCGAGCCTATTGATATGCCTGATGTCTTATTTGATATCATGGTGCGAGCGGGTGTATCTTATTTTCCAGATCATGGGGAAGAACCTGAAGACCTCATTCAGCATGCGAATATAGCGTTATATCATGCGCGTGAAGAAGTAAACGACTATACAATATATGACATAACATTTGATAAATTAACGAAATACCGTTTGAATTTAATGACGGAACTAAAAAATGCTATTGCGGATGATTTAGTTGAGCTATATTACCAGCCAAAAATTGATTTAAAGCATAATGCTGTAACAGGTTGTGAAGCTTTAATACGTTGGACACATCCAGAATTTGGTTTTCTCGCGCCTGATAGTTTTATCCCGATGGCAGAAAAAACAGGTACCATTCGTTTATTGACTATTTGGGTTATAGAAAAAGTACTGCAGCAATGGTCTGTTTGGAATAATAAAGGTATTCATTTAAATATTTCAATAAATTTATCGACACGTGATTTAAGTGATAAAACATTAGTTCAAAATGTCCAGGAAAAATTAAAAAAATATCGAGTTAATCCTAGTAATATAATCTTTGAAGTTACCGAAAGTTCAACGATGCGAGATCCTATTGTCTCAATGAATACGCTAAACCGTTTAGCAGCATTAGGTGTTATGTTAAGCGTGGACGATTATGGAACCGGCTATTCTTCACTTTCGTATTTAAAATCATTGCCAGTCAATGAAATAAAAATAGATAAATCTTTTGTAATGAATATGCATGAAGATAGAGACAATAATATTATTGTGAAATCAACTATAGAGCTTGCGCATAATCTAGGTTATAGCGTTGTTGCCGAAGGTATTGAAAATAAAGAAATTTACGATCTTCTGCAATTTTATCAGTGTGATATTGCTCAGGGATTTTTTATGAGTAGAGCATTACCAGCAGAAGAGATGGAATCGTGGTTGATAGGGAAAGAATGGATTTTCGCTTAATCATTAAATAATTCTACTAGCGTTCAAGATTTAGTATATTAGTTTCACATATTTCACGCTTATGTTTTAATAGCATAGGTTTGTTGTTAAGAATGGAAACTATTTATGTTAGATTCAGTCACCACGATACTAGCTCTTTCCTTAGGTTTCGGTATGTTGCATGCGTTAGATGCTGACCATTTGCTTACTGTTACGGGGATTTCAGCTAATGAAAATCAGTGGAAAAAATTATTTAGATATTGCTCTCACTGGGCGCTTGGACATAGTGTATCTTTGATTTTAATTGGATTATTTATTTTTTTTCTTGGATTTTCGTTCAATTCTATTTTTAGTCAATATGCTGAACTTAGTGTTGCTGCAATCCTTGCCGTAATAGGAGTACAAGTTTTAGTTGAATCATTTCAATCATTGTTCGGTATTCAGAGAAAGGCTAACAAAGAAAATAGTATCTCTTCTGCGCGTGCATTAGTTGTTGGAAGTATTCATGGTGTGGCAGGTACAGCATCTGTTTTGGCTTTAATACCTATGGCTAAAATATCTGAGCCAGTTATTGCAATAGGATATTTAATATTCTTTTCTTTAGGCGTCATCCTATCTATGTTTATTTTTGGTGGTGTGTTTAGACACGCAGCAACCCATCTTTTCTTACGCTATCCACAAAGTATTATTATAGTGCAAATTGTTATCGGAATACTTGCGTTACTTTTTGCATTTAAACTAACTTTGTTGGTTATTTAATAGTTGTTTTTATGAATTCTGTAATTGAAAAAATTAAAGAGAGTTGGCATGCTCGATTAGAGCTTGGTTATAAAAAATCGCAGCATAAAACAATTCTGTCGCATCGTTTACATAAAGGCCCATTAGTCGTTCAAAAGTCGTTTTACCCTGAGAAAGATGTTTGCCATAGCTACTTAATTCATCCGCCTGGTGGCATAGTCGGCGGTGATATCTTAGAGCTAGAAGCAAAACTGAATACGGAATCTCATGCATTAATTACAACACCTGCTGCAAATAAATTTTATCGAAGTAATCATGACTTGGCTAAATTAACTAACGTAATCAAGATAAAAGAGAATGCTATTCTAGAATGGCTGCCACAAGAAACCATTTTTTATAATGATTGCGCTGCAAAAATACAAACAGAGTTTGATTTAGATGATGGGGCACATTTAACCTGCTGGGAAATAAATTGTTATGGACGTCCTGCAGGAAATGAATTTTTTAAAAAAGGCGTTGTAACGCAAAAAATTATCGTAAGACGAAATGGCATACCATTCTATATAGACCGTAATGTAATTGATGGTGAGTCCGATATAATGAATGCAAAATGGGGCTTGAACAACTTTCCGGTAATGGCGACAATGCTAGTAACGTTAAATACTGAATCGAACTCTGCTTCAGAAGCATTAAAGATGGAAACTGTAAAGGAATTACAAGAGCATACAGAACGACGAGTAATGAGTTGTACTCAACATAATGATTTATTGATTATTCGATATTTTGGCTTCCATGCTCGTGAAGCCTTGGCATTCTTTACACGGTGTTGGTCGATTACGCGACCACAGTTAATAAAAAAACAAAGTTGCCTACCGCGTATTTGGGAAACATAATAAACTTTAAAAGGTACAAGTATGGAATTAACTCCACGCGAAAAAGATAAACTTTTATTATTTACAGCAGCATTACTTGCTGAAAGGCGTAAAGACCGAGGGCTGAAATTGAATTATCCTGAAGCGGTTGCGTATATTTCAGCCGCGGTTATGGAAGGTGCCCGGGATGGACAAACGGTTGCCCAGTTAATGTCTTATGGTGCAACATTATTAACAGTCGATGATGTAATGGATGGTATTGCAGATATGATTCATGACGTGCAAGTTGAAGCTACTTTTCCTGATGGCACTAAACTTGTTACCGTACATAACCCCATTCAGTAAGGAGACGAATATGATACCCGGTGAATACTTTATTGATGATGGTGTAATAGAATTAAACGAAGGTCGTGCGACTCAAACAGTAGAAGTGTCAAACACAGGTGATCGACCTATACAGGTAGGATCCCATTTTCACTTTTACGAAGTTAACTCCGCTCTCGATTTTAATCGTGATGTAACAAAAGGCTATCGATTAAATATTACCGCAGGTACGGCGGTGCGTTTTGAGCCTGGGCAAATGCGAGAAGTAGAATTAGTTGAGTATGCCGGTGACAAAATTATCTACGGTTTCAATGCAAAAGTTATGGGGAAAGTATAATCATGAGCAAAATAAACAAACGCGCTTATGCTGAGATGTTTGGCCCCACAAAAGGCGACCGTGTTCGCCTGGGTGATACTGAGCTGATTATTGAGGTAGAAGAAGATAAAACATTTTATGGCGATGAAGTTAAATTTGGTGGTGGTAAAGTTATTCGAGATGGCATGGGGCAAAGCCAACGCACTGCAAAGGATGTTGCTGATGTTGTTATTACCAACGCCTTAATTTTAGATCACTGGGGTATTGTTAAAGCCGATATTGGTATTAAAGAAGGCTTAATCAGTGGTATTGGTAAAGCCGGTAATCCAGACGTACAACCGAATGTTGATATCATTATTGGACCGGGTACAGAGATTATGGCGGGTGAAGGACAAATTATTACTGCTGGCGGGATTGATGCACATATTCATTTTATTTGTCCGCAACAAATTGAAGAAGCATTAATGTCAGGTGTCACGACTATGTTGGGTGGAGGCACTGGCCCAGCAACAGGTACGAATGCGACAACGTGTACACCAGGCCCCTGGAATATTCATCGTATGTATGAAGCGTCTGATGTTATGCCTATGAATATTGGATTTTTAGGGAAAGGTAACGCCAGTTTGCCAGAAGCGTTAGAAGAACAAGTGGATGCTGGCGCAATGGGTTTAAAGTTACATGAAGATTGGGGCACCACACCGGCGTCTATTGATAATTGTTTGAACGTTGCAGAAAAAATGGATGTTCAAGTGGCAATTCATACCGATACGTTAAATGAATCGGGGTTCGTTGAAGACACTATTGCTGCTTTCAAAGGCCGCGCGATTCATACTTACCATACCGAAGGTGCTGGTGGGGGGCATGCACCGGATATTATTAAAGCCTGTGGTGAAAGCAATATTTTACCCTCGTCAACAAATCCAACTCGACCTTATACTGTTAATACCATTGATGAACATTTAGATATGCTTATGGTCTGTCATCATTTAGATAGTAGTATTCCCGAAGATGTAGCTTTTGCCGAATCACGCATACGTCGAGAAACAATCGCCGCAGAAGATATATTACACGACCTCGGTGCTTTCAGCATGATTGCATCCGATTCACAAGCCATGGGTCGGGTGGGAGAAGTGATTACGCGCACTTGGCAAACGGCACATAAAATGAAAGTGCAGCGTGGCGCATTGAATAGTAATGATAGTAATGGCAAAGGTGATTCAAATCGAAATGATAATAATCGTGCGAAACGTTATGTGGCGAAGTACACAATGAATCCGGCTATTACTCATGGTATAGCGCATGCAGTGGGTTCGATCGCTGTAGGTAAGCTAGCCGATTTAGTTTTCTGGAAGCCAGCTTTCTTTGCAACCAAACCTTCACTGATTTTAAAAGGCGGTATGATTGCGGCTGCCCCAATGGGCGATCCAAATGCTTCTATCCCCACACCACAACCAGTGCATTATCGCCCTATGTTTGGTGCTTATGGTAAAGCTTTAAGTAATACGTGTATTAGCTTTATGTCGCAAGCGGGTGTCGATGCTGATGTTAAAGGTGAACTTGGATTAAACAAAAAAGTTGTCGCAGTTAAAAACACACGTAGTATTACCAAGAAAGATATGTTGTTAAATGACTATATGCCAGAGATAAGTGTCGACCCACAAACGTATGAAGTCAAAGCCGATGGTGTGTTATTAACATGTGAACCAGCCGAAGTGTTGCCATTAGCGCAGCGGTATTTTTTGTTTTAATCTTAATTAGTTTGGTAATGATTGTGGTTTATTACCGTCATTCCCGTGTACGCATACATGGACGTATGCGGTAGGGCGACGCAGGACGCTAAAGCCGAGGCGGGAATCCAATCATTAAAGTGCATCTTATTTTTTAGATTCCCGCCTGCGCGGGAATGACGAGTAGAAAAAATGTCCGAAGTATTGATGTTAGAAAAATTTGTCCCGAAAAATGAGTTAACAACGACTCCAATAGAACTGACTTTAACCTTACCGTTTGAAAAACGACAAAAAAGTCGTTTTCGTGCCCAACTAAATAATGGTGCAGAGGTTGGTGTGGTGATCGATCGTGGTCGAGTATTACGTGGTGGTGATGGCTTGCAATCTATCGATGGACAAATTGTTTTAATACAATCCGCGGATGAAGAAGTGAGTACAGTTCATTGTGACAATGCTTTCGACTTAGCACGCGCTGCCTATCATTTAGGAAATCGGCATGTGTCGTTGCAAGTGGGGGAGTCATGGTTACGTTATTTAAAAGACCATGTGCTCGATGAAATGGTTAAAGGGTTTGGTTTAACAATTAAATATGAATCAGCACCCTTTGAACCTGAAATAGGCGCTTATCATACAGGGCATTCGCACGATAATCATAGTCACTCTCATGACGACCATACACATAGTCACCATTAAAAATGCCATTGTAAAAAAACATCAAAAATGAAAGCTTAAAAATCAAATATCAAAGAAATGATATCTAAACCAAATAATATGACACAAAAGAATATGTCAATGCTGCAATTATGGCGGTTGATAAGCCCTGCCTTACCTGTAGGTGCTTATGCGTATTCACAAGGTTTTGAGTATGCGATAGATTGTGAATGGGTAACGGATGACAAAACATGTTTAGATTGGATTGAAGGTATCTTAGTCAATAATTTATCCTATCTTGACCTACCTATTCTGAAAAGATTTTACAATGCTTGGCAAAATAATGATAAAGAAGCGATTAATACCTGGCTAGCATACATAAAAGCATCACGCGAAACAAAAGAATTACTGCTTGAAGATAAACAAGTGGGCGAATCACTGGCACGTTTATTAACAAGCTTAGATATTAAGCAAGCTGAAATTTGGCAAAATGATTCACGTTGTAGCTATCCGCTCATGTTTGCATTAGCAGGGCAGCATTGGAATATTCCTATCGCCGATTTATTATTAGGCTACGCATGGGCATGGTGCGAAAATCAAATTACGGTGGCAATGAAAGTGATTCCCTTAGGCCAGACACATGGGCAACAAATTATTCAGTCACTAATGCCAAAAATGGATAGAGCTGTTTGTATTGCAATGGATTTAGCTGATGATGAACTGGGTCGTATGTGTCCAGGGCAAGTAATGGCTAGCAGTTTACACGAGCAACAATATTCTCGATTGTTTCGTTCATAACAATAAATTAATAAAGGATTTAAAAGTGAGTATAAAAACTTTAAGAATGGGTGTTGGTGGGCCAGTTGGTTCAGGTAAAACAGCATTGGTTGAAGCTCTGTGTAAAAAAATGCGTGACGATTATCAAATCGCTGTTGTGACTAATGATATTTACACTCAAGAAGATGCCAAATTTCTAACAAGTAAAGAAGCGCTAAGTGAAGATAGAATTATGGGTGTTGAAACCGGTGGCTGTCCACATACTGCCATTCGTGAAGATGCCTCCATGAACTTAGCCGCAATCAATACATTAACGCAGCGCTTTGGACAGCTTGATCTTGTTATTATTGAAAGCGGTGGTGACAACTTAAGTGCAACATTCAGTCCCGAACTTTCCGATCTTACCTTGTATGTTATTGATGTATCGGCAGGAGATAAAATTCCGCGTAAAGGTGGGCCAGGAATAACTAAGTCCGATTTACTCGTGATTAATAAAATCGATCTTGCCCCACATGTTGGTGCTTCACTTGAAGTAATGGATCGTGATGCAAAAAAAATGCGTGGGTCTCGCCCATTTGTTTTTAGCAACATGAAAACAGGTGAAGGACTCGATAGTATTATTGAATTTATAAAAAAAGAAGGCATGTTAAATTAGTCTTAAGCTTTACTTGAATTGCGCACTTTAACAGTGCACTCCTTTGGTGCATTCGCACTGCAAAGGCTCATTACAGTAATATTACAAACCAAAATTATCTATAACTTATTGTTTATATTGTACTTTTCATATTGGCACAGTGTTTGCTGAATAGAAACATAGTAAATACATTATTTGCGAATTTTATGTGCGTTGGGGGAGGTAATTATATAACCCAGGGCTTCATGAATAAATATAAAACTAACTTTTGGAGTAATAAAAAATGAAAAAATTAAACCTAGCATCAACTGCTATGGCAGGTGTTCTTGCACTTGGTAGCACGTTTGGTTTTTCGACTGCTGCGCAAGCCGAAGTTTCTTACAACGCTGGCGTTCATTCTAAATACTTATTACGAGGTATTTTTGAAGAAAATACAGGCACTGCAATTCAAGGTGGTGCTGACTGGAGTAGTGATACTTCTGGTTGGTATGCAGGGTGGTGGTTCTCTAACTTAAGCTATAGCTATGAAGCTCCTGCAGATACTAAAACAAATGAACGTGGTTTTGAGAATGATTTCTATGCGGGTTACGGCGGAAAAATCGGTGAAAACATGTCTTGGGACGCAGGTTTAATTCAATACATTTATGTAAACGTTGATGATTCAGACCTTTTAGAAGCAACAGGTAAATTCACCGTTGGTGATTTCTATGTAGGCGCACAGTATTTACTCCAAGATGGTTGGTGGGGTAATTCTGGTGATATTTACTGGAAAGCGGGTTGGTCTACAAGTTTGCCACAAGATATTACTTTAGCCCTTGATTATGGTTACTACACATATGATAAAGGCGATAGCTCAAAAATCGGAACGGCTACAACTAGTAGCGGTGGTTTCCGTCATTTAAATGTTACTGCCTCTAAACCAATAGGTAAAACAGGTGCTGATGCATATGTACAATACACATTCGCTGGTGAAGATCGCGCGGGTGCAAAATACAATGACTCAATGGTTGTTGGTCTTACATACGGATTCTAAGGCGTTATGTTAGAAAAGTTGGCACTCCAGATGGAGTGCCAATATTTTTTATTCCTAACCAATATAACAATGAGGTAAATAATAATGAGTAACTGGATCAAAAAAATTGTAAGTTCTGCATTGATCATTATAACAATGCTTGGACTTTCTTTATCTGCACAAGCAGGTAAAACAATTAAAGTAGGTGTATTACATTCTCTCTCTGGCACGATGGCGATTAGTGAAACAACACTAAAAGATACTGTGTTAATGATGATTGATGAACAAAATAAAAAAGGTGGTTTATTAGGCAAAAAATTAGAAGCCGTTGTTGTTGATCCTGCTTCAAACTGGCCTTTATTCGCAGAGAAAGCCCGCGAACTATTACAAAAAAATAAAGTTGATGTTGTGTTCGGTTGCTGGACTTCAGTATCACGTAAGTCGGTTCTTCCAGTGTTTGAAGAATTAAATGGTATGTTGTTCTACCCTGTGCAATACGAAGGTGAAGAATCTTCTAAAAATGTTTTCTATACCGGTGCTGCGCCAAATCAACAAGCGATTCCTGCGGTTGATTACTTAATGAAAGAAATTGGTGTTAAGCGATGGGTGCTAGCGGGTACCGATTACGTTTATCCCCGTACAACAAATAAAATTTTAGAAGCATACTTAAAGTCTAAAGGCGTTAAAGCTAAAGACATTATGATTAACTACACACCTTTCGGTCATGCTGATTGGCAAAGTATTGTTTCAGACGTTAAAAAGTTTGGTTCTAAAGGTAAGAAAACGGCGGTTGTTTCAACAATCAATGGTGATGCAAACGTTCCTTTCTATAAAGAATTGGGTAACCAAGGTATTTCAGCTGAAAACATTCCAGTTGTTGCATTCTCTGTTGGCGAAGAAGAACTTTCTGGTATCGATGCCAAACCACTTGTTGGTCATCTTGCTGCATGGAACTACTTCATGAGTGTTGATAATAAAGAAAATGCTGCGTTTATTAAAAAATGGAAAGCTTTCATTAAAGACAAAAAACGTGTAACAAACGATCCAATGGAAGCAACATACATTGGCTTCAACATGTGGGCTAAAGCGGTAACAAAAGCGGGAACAACCAATGTTGATAAAGTTGAAAAAGCGATGATTGGTATCACATCACCAAACTTAACAGGTGGTATTTCTACAATGTTACCAAACCATCATATAACTAAACCTGTTCTTATTGGTGAAATCCAAGAAGATGGTCAGTTTGAAACAGTATGGCAAACAAAAGGTTTAGTACCCGGTGATGCATGGTCTGACCATCTTCCAGGTTCTAAAGATGTTGTATCAGATTGGGTTAAACTCAAATGTGGTAACTACAACAAAAAGACTAAGAAATGTTCAGGACAAAACTTTAAGTAATTTATTTAATTGACCTCCGACCTTAATCCCGACCGGCAATATCCGGTCGGGATTTATTTTTTCAAAGTATTAGTAAATATATGAAAAAGACTTCTATGTTTTTCAGTTGCAAGGTATGATCGTGAAACAAAAAATAATAATCTTAAAAATAAGCTAATGACTTTCTCAAAATACATATTACAATTTATTTTAATTTGCTTTGTTTCACATGTAGCAATTGGAATGTCATACTCGGCAGAAGAAAGTTCAAATAGTAGTTTTGAAAATACAGTTAAAAATCTAACCGAAGGCAGCTATTCTGAAAGAGCTGTGGTTATTGCTGAGTTAGTCAAAATAGATGATGCACGAGTACTACCCGTATTTGAAGTATTACGAAAAAACAAACTTTACTATATTAAAGAAACTAAACAGATCGTTTATACAACTAAAACCGATGAAGGTTATCAAGCATCTTCTGTTATAGATAAAAAAAATCTGGGTATCTTCCCAAAAAATAAATTAAAGAAAGTGAAAGTGAATAATAAACTGCGTCGTATATTACGTGGTTATGTTGCACAGTTAAGTTTAAAAAGCACGGATGTTGTGGTACGTAAAGCGGCCGTTCAGCAAATGTTAAAAAACATTAATGAAGGCTCTATTGCTACTTTAAAAGAACTTAATATAAAAGAGAAGAATGCCGCAATTAAAGAGTATATTGCCGCGGGTATGGCTGTATGGGAATTAAATTCAGACGACAAAAAAGTTAAATTAGCCGCCATTGAAACATTAGCAACAAGTTTGTTGCCAGAAGTAAAAGTAAAGCTAGAAGAAATTATCGAAGAATCAGAGGATTCTGATATTAAGAAAGCTGCCAAAAGTGCAATGAAAACAATCGATTCTAAAATCAGTATGTTCGGCTTTCTTGAGAACCTAGTATTTGGCCTAAGTTTAGGTTCGGTATTGCTACTAATTGCAGTTGGTTTAGCAATAACATTTGGTGTGATGGGTGTTATTAATATGGCGCATGGCGAGTTGATGATGTTGGGTGCCTATACGACTTATGTAGTACAACAAATGTTACCGGATTATATTACGGCTTCAATCTTTATCTCGATCCCCTTAGCCTTTTTAGTGGCAGGCGCATTTGGTGTGGCCATTGAACGTTTTGTTATACGTTACCTATATGGTCGCCCTCTTGAAACATTGTTAGCAACGTTTGGTATTAGTTTAATACTTCAGCAATTAGTTCGTTCAATTTTTGGCCCAACTAACAAGGCAGTTGAAACGCCAACCTTTATGAGTGGTTCGCTAGAAATTAATAGTATTTTTGCTATTACGTATAACCGCTTATATATTTTTATATTTGCTATCGTAGTTTTACTATTATTAATGTTAATTTTGAAAAAGACTCGCCTTGGTTTACAGGTCCGTGCCGTCTCGCAAAACCGTACCATGGCAAAAGCAATGGGGGTTAAATCTGAATGGGTAGACGCGATGACTTTTGGCCTTGGTTCAGGCATTGCCGGTGTTGCTGGTGTTGCATTAAGTCAGTTAACAAACGTTGGCCCTAATTTAGGCCAAGCTTATATCATCGATTCTTTTATGGTTGTCGTATTTGGCGGTGTTGGAAATTTACTCGGTACATTTGTTGGCGCTATGTCCTTAGGGGTATTTAATAAATTCCTAGAGCCTTGGTCGGGTGCAGTGTTAGCGAAGATATTAGTTTTAATATTTATTATTTTATTTATTCAAAAAAGACCACGTGGATTATTCCCGAAAAAAGGTCGTGGGGTGGAGGATTAGTCTTATGCAAAGAAAATCTTTCATCGTCGATTTTTTACAAAATGATAAAGGTGGTAAAGCCTTTGTCAGTATTTTGCTTGGCATAATGCTGATTGTGCCAGTCTTAAACTTATTAGTTCCGGCTGATTCATTTTTCCATGTTCCAACGTATACGGTGACCTTATTAGGTAAATATATGGCCTATGCTATGTTGGCCATTGCGCTGGATTTAGTTTGGGGCTTTTGTGGCATTTTAAGTTTAGGCCACGCTGCTTTCTTTGCATTAGGTGGTTATGCCATGGGTATGTATTTAATGCGTCAAATTGGAGACCGTGGAGTTTACGGTAATGCAGAGCTACCTGATTTTATGGTGTTCTTAAACTGGACTGAGTTGCCGTGGTATTGGCAAGGCTTCGATATGTTTTGGTTTGCGATGATCATGGTTGTTGCGGTGCCCGGTTTATTAGCCCTTGTGTTTGGTTGGTTAGCGTTCCGTGCACGCGTTACCGGCGTGTATTTATCTATTATTACTCAAGCCTTAACGTATGCTTTATTACTCGCTTTCTTTATGAATGAGTTAGGTTTCGGTGGTAATAATGGTTTAACCGATTTTAAAGATATTTTAGGGTATGACTTACAGGCAGATACCACACGCGCAACATTATTTTTCCTCAGCGCACTATTTTTAATCCTTACGTATTTTTTAAGCCGCTATGTTATTACATCAAAGCTAGGTCGAGTAGTTGTCGCTATTCGTGATGCGGAAGATAGAACACGTTTTATTGGTTATAAAGTAGAAAGTTTTAAACTTTGGATTTTTGTTTTATCCGCCATGATAGCGGGTGTAGCAGGCGCTTTATTTGTACCGCAAGTAGGTATTATTAACCCAGGTGAGTTCTCGCCCTTAAACTCTATCGAGCTTGTTGTTTGGGTTGCCATCGGGGGGCGCGCAACGTTATATGGTGCAGCGTTGGGTGCGGTGGTGGTTAATTATTCTAAGTCGTATTTAACAGCAGCTTTCCCTGAGATTTGGTTATTTGCATTAGGTGGTTTATTTTTGGTTGTCACTATCTTTATGCCTAAGGGCATTGTTGGTGTTTGGAATCAAATGCGCATTAAGATGGCTCAAAAAAATACGGTAGAAAAAAAGACTGAGGGAGACAGCTAATGAAACCGCTGGACAAATCTCCTGTCAAATCCACTAATAAGTCGTTAGATAAATTAAGAGAAGCGATGCGTCGCGACAAAGTCTTCGAGTTTGTTGAACAAAAGCGTTTGCCGTTTGTTGGTCGCCGTGCGGTTATTCCAGGTGAAGTCGATACGACGCATGGTCCTATACTTTACTTAGAAAATATTAGCGTAAGTTTTGATGGCTTTAAAGCACTCAATGACTTAACACTGTATATAAATGACGGTGAGTTACGTTGTATTATCGGCCCCAATGGTGCGGGCAAAACAACCATGATGGATGTTATTACAGGTAAAACACAACCCGATGAAGGCAGCGCTTATTTTGGTCAAACAATGGATTTAACCAGTATGAGTGAATATGAAATTGCGCATGCGGGTATAGGCCGTAAATTTCAAAAGCCAACGATTTTCCCACAACATACTATATTTGAGAATTTGGAATTAGCTATGGCGGCTGATAAAAAAGTATGGCCAACATTATTTGCCAAAGTTAACACGCAACAACATGAACGTATTATTGAAGTATCTGACATCATTGGTTTAGAAGATTTACTTTATGAGAAGGCAGCACAGTTATCACATGGCCAGAAACAATGGTTAGAAATTGGTATGTTGTTAATGCAAAACCCACGAGTCTTGTTAGTTGATGAACCCGTTGCTGGTATGACGCATCAGGAAATGGATAAGACCGCTGAGCTATTAAAACGTTTAGCGGGTGACCATTCTGTTGTTGTGGTCGAGCATGATATGGATTTTGTTCGATCGATTGCGAGTACCGTTACAGTGTTACATGAAGGCTCAGTTTTAGCGGAAGGTACAATGGATGAAGTGCAAAATGACCCAAAAGTTATTGAAGTATATCTTGGTGAGTAATTGGGATGAATAAACATGCTTTCGATTAAAGACGTAAACCAATTTTATGGCGAGAGCCACACTTTATGGGATGTTAATTTTGATATTCCTGAAGGGAGTTGTATCTGTTTAATGGGTCGAAATGGCGTTGGAAAAACTACGCTATTACAATCCATAATGGGCTTACTGCCTATAAAGTCAGGTGCAATTGAATTTAATGGTACGACTATTAGTGGTAAAGTGGCTGAAGCACGAGCAAAGATGGGAATTGGCTATGTTCCTCAAGGCCGTGACATTTTTGGCCAATTAACGGTAGAAGAAAATCTACGTGTTGGCTTATCGGTTGTTGGAAGTCACACGCAAGCAATTCCTGAACGTATTTTTGAATTGTTTCCTGTGCTAAAAGATATGTTACACCGACGTGGTGGTGATTTATCGGGTGGCCAACAACAACAACTGGCAATCGGACGAGCGTTAACATTGAATCCGAAAATCTTACTATTAGATGAACCAACTGAAGGTATTCAACCAAATATTGTTCAGCAAATTGGTGATATTATTATTAAGCTGAATGAAGAGGAAAATATTACGGTTTTATTAGTGGAGCAAAAATTACCCTTTGCGCGTCGTGTTGGAAAGAACTTTGTGATAATGGATCGTGGTCGTAATGTTGCGCAGGGTGAAATGGACGGATTGTCAGAGGAACTTGTTCAACAGTATCTGACGGTTTAGTTTTTTATAAAGCAACTCTATCAAGCCGTCGATATGAAATCGCTTCTGAAATTATTTTAGTATTTATCTGCTCTATACTTTCTAAATCTGCAATCGTTCGCGCAACTTTGAGTATGCGTTGATACGCACGAGCTGAAAGCCCCAGTTTTTCAATCGCTGTTTCTAATAAAGCAGCATCCTGTTTATTTAATTGACAATATTGTTTTATATTGGCATTTGTGAGCTGACTATTGGCGCACTCACTTCGTTGTAGTTGCACTTCTCGTGCTTTGGTAACACGTTGTTGCACCGTTTCACTCGATTCCTCATTGCTGTTATTTATTTTATTTAAATCTTTAATCGGTAGAGCAGGTACATCGATATGCATATCGATACGATCTAATAATGGACCAGAAATTTTATTACGATACCGAAGCACCTGGTCAGGTGTGCAGCGGCAACGACCATTACTATGTCCAAAATAGCCACAAGGGCAAGGATTCATTGCTGCAATCAGTTGAAAGCGTGCCGGAAATTCAGCTTGGCGTGCTGCACGAGAAATTACAATTTTTCCTGATTCAATGGGTTCTCTTAAAACTTCTAAAACACGTCGTTCAAATTCGGGGAGCTCATCTAAAAAGACAACACCGTTGTGCGCTAAAGAAATTTCTCCTGGCCGTGGTTGCGAGCCACCACCAACAAGGGCAACACCCGACGCGGTATGATGTGGCGCTCTAAAGGGTCGCTGCTTCCATTGTTCATAATTAAATCCATTCAGACTTATTGATTGTATCGCTGCTGTTTGTAGAGCTTCTTTTTCTGTCATTGGCGGAAGAATACTGGGTAAGCGACTGGCTAACATTGTTTTGCCTGAGCCCGGTGGGCCAATCATTAGCAATGAATGTGCACCTGCCGCAGAAATTTCTAATGCGCGCTTAGCATGGTGTTGAGCAGTAATTTCGTTAAAATTATTTACAGATTTCGAAAATTCTTGTTGAGTTGCAGTTAAAGATTGACTATGTGCTGGTTGTAAAGTTTGCTTAGTCAGGTGCGCGCAAACATTTAATAAATGTGATACGGCAAAAATGTGTGCATCGCTTACTAGGGCGGCTTCATCTGCATTGTCTGTTGCAACAAATAAACTACGCTTTGCACGCGAAGCTTGAATTGCTGCAGGCAATACGCCTCGAATACCACGAAGTTCACCGCTTAATGCAAGTTCACCAATAAATTCAAATTGATTTAAATTATCTGAAGGGATTTGTTCTGATGCAGCCAAAATACCAAGTGCAATAGCAAGGTCGAAACGTCCGCCTTCTTTTGGTAAATCAGCAGGCGCTAAGCTAATGGTGATCCGTCTAGCCGGGAATTCAAATTGTGAATTAATAATTGCGGCACGAACGCGATCTTTACTTTCTTTAACTTCGGTTTCGGGCAAACCAACAATACTTAGGCTAGGTAAACCGTTTGATAAGTGTACTTCAACACTAACCAGAGGAGCGTTAATTCCTGTTTGGGCGCGACTATAAACAATAGCGAGTGACATAGGCTTCCTTACCTTACTTAATTCCATTTTAAAATGTATTTTGTAATTTTCCGTTTAGTTCATCCATAGAGAAGAAAAATGCTAAAGCAACTAAATTGTATTTTCGAGTTCAGCAACTTTTATTTCTAGCGCTTCTAATTTTTCACGGGTGCGTAATAAAACTTGCTGTTGAATGTCGAATTCTTCTCGTGTAACCAGATTAAGTTTTTTAAGGTTAGCTTCGATGGCTGCGCGAATATTCTGCTCAATATCAGACTGTAACCCCTGCAAGCCAGTTGTGATACCCTCAGGCATTTTTTGCTGCAGGCTATCTAATACGTCTTTTGAAAATGGATTAAAAGCAAATGACATGGGTCACTCCCAGGTAGTTTTGCACGGTCTTTGTGCATAATCGGTGCTAGATCACAGGATTTGATATAGTATCCTGATAAACTCGCCGTCAAAATCTAATTACAAAAGTTTAAACTTAAAACACACAGTGTGAAAGAGGTATATTATGAAAAAATGGTATTTAGCAGTACAAGCGGGGCTTTTCTCAGCTCTTTCTTTAGCAGCCGCTACATCTTATGCAGGGCAAATTTCGAGTAATTTAACCGCAACCTCCAATTATATTTGGCGAGGTGTTTCTCAAACGGGAGATGAAGCAGCCGTTCAAGGTGGAGTTGATTACACCATTAATAAGAATTTTTACGCTGGAACGTGGACCTCAAATATAACCAATGACACCGAGCTTGATATTTATGGTGGCTATACCAATAAATTTGGTGATTTTGATTTTGATGCGGGTTTAATTACCTACCAATATATTGGTTCTAGTGGAGCTGACGATTTTACTGAAGCCTATGCAGGAACGGTTTATAAAAACTTTAGCGCAAAAATCTCTATTGATATTAACGAATCGGACATCTACTTAGAAGGTGCTGCTGATTTCGAATTACCCGATAAATATTTACTAACCCTACACCTTGGTATTTATAGTTACGACCGAACAGGCGCGCAATATGAAGATTATAATGATTATAGTGCAACAATTAGCAAAGGTGAGTTGGCTTTTATGGTAAGCAATACAGATAAAACGAATGATGATATCAATGTAAATGTTAGCTGGACAAAAACCTTTTAAATAGCATTATTAATCATGCAAATATTGCAAGATTAGTCATTGAAACTTAAAGCCTACTAGATTGTAATATTTCTTTGAAATATAAGAAAAAATGCTCTCTAGTAGGCTTTTTGTTTGTTAGTATGTCTGAATAAAATATTCAAAGTAACTACTGGGAGAATCTCCATGGCTAAATCCTTTTTACGAGCATTACCTGCTATTACAGTGTTAAGTGCAGGTAGTTATTTAAGTGCATTACCAATGGCGATAGCTGCAGAGGAGTCATTTACTGCCAATGCAGCGATTACAAGCAATTATGTTTTTCGTGGTCAAACACAAAGTGATGATGGTATAGCCGTTCAAGGTGGTGTTGATTACACCCATGCCAGTGAGTTTTATATTGGCGCTTGGGGTTCAAGCGTTGATGAAAAAAACAGTGGTCCTGGTGGTGGGTTCGAGGTAGACATTTATGGTGGCTGGGCTCATAGTTGGGATGATTTTGGGCTTGATGTTGGTTATATCATTTACGAATACACAGATAGTCAGTTTGCTGGTGGCGCAAAAGAATTTTATGTTGGCTTTGACTGGGGTCCTGCCGGCATTACCTATTACGATGGTTCAGATGATACGGCTGGCGCAAGTGACTATAACTATATCGATGTGGGTTTAGATATTGAATTAATTGATGATGTATTGTTAAGTTTTCATTACGGTCGTTATTCATATGATGTGGGCAGTAGTGTGAATGACTATAAAGTTGAAGCAACCAAAAATATTCTTGATTTAGATGTGAGTTTGGCTGTTACTTACGAAGACGGTGGAGTGAAAAACGATACGGAATTGTTTTTAACGGTTAAGAAAACGTTTGATTTGTAATTTAAGTTTTATCCTTTAGTAAAAAAAGCCCAACTAGTTGCATCTAGTTGGGCTTTTTTGTTGAATCTCTATTTTTTACGAGTGCGTCACAGCATCATTGCTTCGAAAGTAAGGCATAAGGTGCGTGCGCGAGAAAACCATAAGGGGTCATAGAGGGAGGGTTACTATAAAAGAGATGCACTAAAAAAGCGCACCAATACTGGGCGATGTAGGATAATACGCACTTAATGTGTGCGCTAAAATAGTGCGAAAAGTAGCTTTTATAGCCTTAGCTGTTGTTTTTAAAGGATAAATTATATTGGCATACCACGTGCAATGTAGACTCTCAGTAATACGACAAAATTTTAATCATTCAACTTAGGGGAGATGCATAACAATGAAATTAGTTAGTGCAATTATCAAACCGTTCAAACTTGACGATGTTCGTGAAGCCTTATCTGAAATTGGAGTTCAAGGTATCACAGTAACTGAAGTTAAAGGCTTTGGACGTCAAAAAGGCCACACGGAATTGTATCGTGGAGCAGAATATGTAGTGGATTTTTTACCTAAAGTAAAAATTGAAGCTGTAATTAAAGATGACATGCTTGATCAAGTACTAGAGTCGATTCAAAAATCAGCAAACTCTGGAAAAATTGGTGACGGTAAAATCTTTGTATCAACAGTCGAACAGGTTATTCGTATTCGTACGGGTGAGTCTGGCGAAGAAGCTTTATAAACTTGGGGGAATCCTTAAATGGAAAATCAAATTTTTGAATTACAATATGCCATGGATACCTTTTACTTCTTAGTAATGGGTGCTTTGGTTATGTGGATGGCAGCAGGGTTTGCCATGCTCGAGGCCGGGTTAGTGCGTGCTAAAAACACCACTGAAATTTTAACAAAGAACGTAGTTCTTTATGCAATAGCTTGCACCATGTACATGATTTGCGGTTACGAGATTATGTATGGCGGCGGTATCTTCTTAGAGGGCATTGCAGGTGGTGACGACTTAGTAAAAGATGCGTTGGCCGCTTCTGCTGAAAATAAGTTTGGTGGTGATTCTGTCTATTCAGCTGCTTCGGATTTCTTCTTCCAAGTGGTTTTTGTTGCAACAGCAATGTCGATTGTATCGGGTGCAGTAGCTGAACGTATGAAGCTTTGGGCATTTATGGCTTTCGCTGTTGTAATGACGGGCTTTATTTATCCGATGGAAGGTAGCTGGACATGGGGTGGTGGTTCTGTTTTTGGACTATATAGCCTTGGCGATATGGGTTTTTCTGACTTTGCAGGTTCAGGCATTGTGCATTTAGCCGGTGCTGCTGCAGCGCTTGCTGGTGTTATTGTATTGGGTGCTCGTAAAGGCAAGTACGGGCCTAACGGTCAAATCAATGCAATTCCAGGCGCAAACTTACCATTAGCAACACTTGGTACATTCATTTTGTGGATGGGTTGGTTCGGCTTTAACGGTGGTTCGGTTCTTAAGCTTGGCGATATCGCAAACTCAAACGCAGTCGCAGTCGTGTTCTTAAACACGAATGCAGCAGCAGCGGGTGGCGTTATTGCGGCATTAATTATTGCGCGACTATTATTTGGTAAAGCGGATTTAACAATGGCATTAAATGGTGCACTAGCAGGTTTAGTTGCAATTACGGCTGGACCAGATACACCTTCAGCATTGGCTGCAACATTAATCGGTGCTGCTGGTGGCGCATTAGTTGTCTTCTCAATTCTTACTTTAGATAAGATGAAGATTGATGATCCAGTGGGTGCGATTTCGGTTCATGGTGTTGTCGGTATGCTAGGGCTACTTGTCGTTCCGCTTACCAATGATGGTGCAACATTTAGCGCTCAAATTGCCGGTCTATTAACAATCTTCGTTTGGGTCTTTGTCACCAGTATGATTGTTTGGATTGCGATTAAAGCGATTATGGGTGTTCGTGTTAGCGAAGAAGAAGAATACGAAGGCTGCGATATCGGTGAATGCGGTATGGAAGCATACCCAGAGTTTACCGGTTCACGTGGCTCAGGAATGTAAGCTTCAACCAGTGTAGTTAGCCAGCATTTTAAATGCTAAGGTTAATTACATAGAGAAGGGCGGCGCTGATTTATTTCGGGGCCGCCCTTTTTTTTATTCAAAAAGAAAAGATACTTTTAAATTAAATGGTCGAATTGACCCTCTTTAAAAGCAGTGGTTACATAATAAATAGTTTTTTCATAAATCCCCATTTGTACATCATCAAATGCCTCTTCATGAGATTCGTTATAGAGTGGATGTTCATCATCGTAGTAAGGGAATTTTAATCGCGCTTTATTTTTCTCAATAACCGCTAGGGTAATCAGAGCTTCGGCTTCTTCTGTGCTTAGAAATATTGGTGATTCTTTTCCTTTAGGAAATGCTTCGTTAAGTATTTCATAGTGCTCATTCGCTACAATTTGTGATATAAGCGTAACAAGCTGATCCGGAATGGTTACTTCTCGTTTTATCATTTATTCCAATTAGTTCTTAATCTCTTCATCCTTGTTTTCATCAGATTTTTCATTCTCATGAACAAAACCACCTTCTTTTGTTGCTTTACCTGAGGCAAGTCCTTCTGGTTCTTTTGTTGAATTTAAAACATCAGAAACACAAAAACGTCGCACGGCTGCTTTTGCCGCCTCAAGTGGGCGTGGTTTTGATTTATTACGTTGCTCACTTAAATTCTAATATTTTTAGCCATAATTAAAATTTAAAGCTTATTGTGCGCCCCATCACAAAATGGTGCGTCGGCTGATTGTTTGCAGCCACATAGATAAACATCAGTATTTTCAGTAATGGTAAACTTAACGGGGGTAAAATCCGTTCCGCTATGTGAGCCATCACAAAATGGCTGATTTTTAGACTTGCCACAACTACACCAGAAATAGTCGCCGGGTTCTAGATTTTCAATATAAGGGTATTTTTGCGGGCAATCAGGTGTGCTCATAAGGTGTTCTCCATAGATTCATCGCCAATAAGATTAAAAACAATAAAAATGATACAGTTTTAACTTTAATAAGTGAATAAACTATCATAAATGAATGAACAATCCAGTTTAAAATTAACTAATTTTAGTTGCCATAATTTAGGCGCAATTAATTTAGCACTTATGCCTGGCGAAACAATTAGTATTTCAGGTGACTCAGGTTCAGGTAAGTCATTATTGCTTCGTGCTATTGCGGATTTAATTCCACATCAGGGTGAATGTTATTTAAACGGGCAAAGTTCAAATTCTATCCCCGCACATAAATGGCGAAAGCGAGTGGCTTATTTTGCTGCGGAAAGTCAGTGGTGGTTTGACACGATTGGTGAGCATTTTGAATTGCCATTATCGGTACAATTAGAGACATATTTAGAATCAATCGGTTTTTCTGCCAGCTCTAAACTGGATAATGTCTTAGATTGGGATGTTATGCGTTGTTCGACAGGTGAGCGACAACGTTTAGCCATTATACGTTTACTGGCAAATACGCCTACGGTTCTATTACTTGACGAACCAACAGCCAATTTAGATACAGAAAATACAAAACGTGTAGAAACTATTTTCAAAGCCTATCAACAAGATTCTAATTGCAGCATTATTTGGGTGAGCCACGATATCGAGCAAAGAAAACGCATTGCATCGAAACAATATCAAATAAAAAACAAAGCGTTGCTTGAGGACCAAGTATGAATGTAGTGAGTTTGAGTATATTCGATTTAAGTTTGGCTGCTGGGCTGGTCATTATAATGGCTATTCTTTCCTACGTTATGAAATTAAAAATGTCGCAGCTTATTGTTGTGGCAGCAATAAGAACCGTTGTTCAATTATTACTTATTGGCTTTGTTTTAAAGTGGTTGTTCGCACAGGAAGATTTTATTTGGATTGCTGCTATGTGGCTGGTGATGTTGCTTGTTGCGGGTCGTGAGATTATGGCCCGACAAACACGCCGCTTTAAGGGTTTCTGGGGTTACGGGCTGGGTACGGTTTCTGTTTTTCTATCATCCTTTGTCGTGGGTATTTTTGTATTAACAATGGTGGTAAATAATACACCTTGGTATACCCCGCAGTATGCTATTCCATTAATGGGGATGATAATCGGTAACACGATGACGGCCTCTGCATTATCGTTGGAGAGTTTAACTACGACCGCATGGCAACAGCGTATGGTCATTGAAGCGAGACTAGCATTAGGACAGTCATGGCGGCAATCTATTCAAGATATTGCAACACAAAGTGTACGTATTGGCTTATTTCCTATTGTAAATGCAATGGCTGCGGCCGGTTTGGTTAATTTACCTGGCATGATGAGCGGTCAGATACTAGGCGGAACCCCCCCTGCAGAAGCGGTAAAATATCAGATATTGATAATGTTTATGATAACAGCGGCATCAGGTTTTGCTACACTTATTGTTGTGTGGTTAGGCGCTCGACATTTATTTGATGAGCGACAACGTTTAAGTACTGGGCGGCTGCATGTTGCTGGTTAAACAATTGAAAATATAATTATTATGAATAAAATTGCCATCGTTAGTCTATTCTTTTTCTCCATGCTTATAATCAATCAAGCTCAAGCTGAGATCTTTAAATGCAAAAATAAGGACGGGATTATTAATTTCACGTCAGTTCCCTGTGGAAAAAAAGAGAATGGAATAAAAATTAGAGTGAAAAAGAATGAGTTAAATGAAGATGGTACAAAAAAAACTGCTGAGCAAATTAAAAACGAAAGACTAGAGAATGAAAAAGTCTTAGCGAGAAAGACTAAAGCTCAGCAAGTTGAAGAGAATAAGAGAAAAGCTAAACTCAAAGAACATAAAAAAAGAATAAAACAGAATTGTGATAAAGCAAGAAATGACTTAACGCGTTACAAAAATATTAATAACGAAGATAAAACAATCATGACAGATGATGAGCGAAAATCAGCTCAGCAGGAAGCGCAGCGACAAATTAGCTATTGGTGTCGCAAGTAACATATATTATCCGCAAGTTCACTAGTTCTACTTTTCATTGCCATATAAAGTCATGTTATAATTCATGCTTAATTAATGGAGTCTCTTTTTGAACCTGAAACAGATAAGAATGGCCATTTATTCGTTATATTTAACGAATAAATTTGGTTTTAAATTAAGAAAAGACAAAACGATTGCTGGCAAAAAATTGCTTCGTTATGAGTACAGCAGCCTCTTACTTAAACGTCTTAATATTAATGTTTCTGTTTCAGGTTTAGATAAAGTTAATCCTGATGGCCAGTACCTCTTGCTTTGTAATCACCGTAGTATTATCGACCCCTGTGTCATAGAAGTTGCGCTAAAAGAAACGAACATATTAGGGCTATGGGTATCTAAAAAAGAGCTTTTCAATTCTTTTTTCTATGGTGTCTTTGTTCGTCATGGCGGGTCAGTTTTACTTGATCGTGAATCAAATCAAATGGGACAATTTTTTAGTGAAATTAAAGCTGGTTTGAGCGAAGGCGCGTCTATTTCTGTTTTTCCAGAAGGCACGCGTAATACAACGGGTTCTGAGCTTGCTGAGTTTAAAAAAGGTTCGCGACTCATTGCGGTTAAAAATAGATTACCGATTCTCCCCATGTTTATACGATCAAACGCGAATAAAGTATTGCATACTGCCATTAATAAACGTGAGAAAGGTTTAACGATTGAAATTGAGTTTGGTGATGTTATTGATTGTAAAGATAAATCTGATAGCTTAGAAAACCTGTACCGACAACGATTCAATCTACCCAGAAAATAATATTCGTTACTTTATCAACGACGAAGTAAAGCTAACCAACGCCAAAGATTTAAGACGCCTGCCAAAGAAGCTGCAACGTATGTTAAAGCCGCAGCACGTAGTACTTTTCGAATACTCACTAATTCAACATCGCTAACATACCCTTTTTCCAATATAGGCAAGGCTTTGGTAAAACTTGCATCCCACTCAACGGGCAGAGTAACAAAGTGAACAATTACGGCTACAAACATACTTAAAACAACAAGTACCATCATAATAATGCCAAGATGGGGTACGCGAGTAATACCAACGACAACAGGCATGAGAATAAACGCAAGCGATCCTATTTTTTCGCTGACCGTAGCGACACTGACTAATTTACTGCGCAGTTTTAGAAGGGGTTCATTGCGATTATCTTGAATAGCATGTCCCACTTCATGGGCTGCAACGGCAATAGCGGTGAGTGACTTTTTATTGAAATTATCAGTCGTTAGGCGAACAGCTTTGTCAGTCGGGTCATAATGATCACCACGGTCATCTATTTCAACTTTAACATCTTGCATATCAAAGCGATCAAGAAGGTGCCTGGCAAGCTCACCACCAGTGCCCTGCAAATGATCCTGTGTTGTTGAATAGCGTTTTAAGGTATGGCTAACCCACCATTGTGAGCCGTAAAGTAAAATAACAATAAAAATAAATGCGATAACGTAAAGCATATTTCTGGAAAGAATTAACTCTTCTGCTTAATTACGATACTCGCTATGCCCATTTTGGTTAGGCGGTGGCGAGTATTATTTAAAATACTTAAATCACGAATGGGGCCAATTTGAACACGATGCCATTTATCACCATTGCTCTTAGTAATCGTTTGTATCTTCGCGCTAATGCCTTGTAGAGCAAGTGTGGCCTTCAATTTATCAGCAGCTTCATGTTGGCGAAATGAACCCGCTTGCAATATAAGCGGTGATGTTGGATTACTTTTGGGTTTTCGTGTATCGGTGGACGGCTGTTGTTGGGTAATAAGATCTTCATCTGGCACAGTGACTTCGAGTTCTGGGAGTATGGTGTAAAAATCAAATCGTGGTTTAGTGTTTTTAGTTTTGGAATCGCTAGATTTATTACTTAAGCTCGTTGATTGTTTTTTTAATTCTTTTACATTGTCGCTCGTAGTATTCACGATGCTCGTAAAGGCATCTTTCACTGCCGATTTATTGTTACTGGCAGTAAAGTCATTAATGTAAACGAGTAAAGCGACAAATAGGCCTATCGATAAACCCGCAAGTAACCAGGCCCAACCCGGAATGCTGTTGGGGTGTTTTGGTCGAGGGGTTTTTGCGTAATCACGAGACATCACACTAGAATAACATTATTTATTTCTTAATTCTGATTAAAGGAGCCATTTTTTAACACTGGGTAAAAAGGAAATTTTATGGGTAGCCAGATTGTTTGGTGTTTATTGACATAAATGTTAGCTGTAACTAAATAAACTGCGTAATTAAAGGGTGAGAAAACCCAATAAAACCAATTAAAACAATAAGATACTGGGTTTTACTTCCTGTTTTAGAGATATTCTAGTTGCGCATTCTCAGAGTAGGAAAGACTAGAGAGGTTTATAGAATCATGCATATCATAAATGGCTAAACTAAGTTAAAAATGTACTTAGGTTTTTAAAGCGATTTAATATGTTTGGACTTGTTATATAGGTTTTCACTGCTGTCCCGTTAACTCCCTCTCCCTTAGGGACGACTCCAGGGATGGAGGCGGTAGAACGAAGTTTGAACCCGAGTCGAGAGGGTTGGGGTGAGGGAATCATAATAGATAACAGCTTGTTTTATTTACCCCCTCATCCTAACCTTCTCCCGGAGGGAGAAGGAATTGCACCGAGCATGAATTTATGCGATCTCATGTCTTCTGTTTTTTCGAGCAGGCTGAAATTTCACAAAATCAAAAACTTACTATGTATTGCTAATATGTTAACGGGACAGCAGTGATAGGTTTTATGGAAAGTTTAGGATCATTAATAATTATTTTTGTTCGGCCTTATCTAATTCATCTTCAAATAATTGATCGCGTGGTAACCGTATTGCAATTTGTCCATAGGTATAATTCCGTACATCAGAGAAAATAGCGGGGTCAATATCTTCTAATTCTTCTAAACTAATTAACTGCTCACCGGCAACGGCATTAGATGCATCAAGAAAGTCAAACTGAAAAGTTGAAAAATCAGTAACTCCCAAACGCGGACCAGGTGGGGTTAGCCTTGGCGCAATACTTTGTCGGGTTGTAATAATCACTTGTTCTTTCACATTTAAATATAGCGGTCTTGCAACGGTACCAAACGATCCTGCACTTCCAGAGAATGTGGCAGTAAAGGCGGTGATATCGGCATTATTAATATCGCCGGTACCGAGCCCTAAAAAACTACCATTTGCCGTCGTCATTGTTAAATTACCAACATCGTAATCTGCATTAACGCTGCCTGCGGCCATACTAATGTCGGCATCATTGTTAAATATAATATCACCCGATGTGGTTAAACTCTCCAATGTAACATTGCCAGTGTTACTTATATTCACATTGCCCGCCACGTTATCCGCTTTAAGAGATGCTGTTTGCGTTGAGGTGTTAATACCGGTACGAGCCTGTAAAGCAACACGCATGGCAGTTAATGTCCCGCCATTAATATTTTCCCCAGCGGTTAGATCGATGGTGTTTGCCGCCGTTAAGGTATTAAGCGTTAAGCGGGTTGCATCATTAATCGTAATATTATTCGCGGCAGTGGCTGTTACACTGCCGGCAAAATCGGTATTAGCTAAGTTAATATCGCCTGAACTAGCGGTTAATTCTGCGGTGCTACCAGCATTCGTAATATTAACTTGGCGGCTACCCATATCGGTAATGTTGCCGTTTGCTATTATCGTTAGGTTGCCATTGGCGGTTGAATTAGGGGTTGTCGCAAGCGTACTATCACCCATATTAATACCACTCGCATTATTAATCGCAACATTGTTACCCGTAAAAACAACATCATTTAAATTATGGCTATTCGTGTTGAGAAAAATATCATTGCTTCCACTTACCGCAAGGGTTGTTAAACCGCTTACCGCAATACTTCCACTATCGGTAATATCACCTCCGGCATTGACCGTTAATGAACTTGCGGTACTGTTCCCTAAAGTAATGCCACTGCTATCATTAACCGTTACGGCGTTATTACTACTAAGCTCAATCGTTTCAAAATTATTATTATTTGAGTCTAAAATAATTTGTCCATTACCTACAGTAAAACGCGCCGTTGTCCCTGCGCTCATATTCAAGTCGGCTGTTTGAGTAATGTTGCCATTATTAGTGGTCACGGTATTGGCATTTACCGTTAGATTACCGCGAATGTTAGAGGGTGCAGCGGGTTGGGTAGGTGCGTCACCCAAATTAATGCCGTTAATATCCGCAACGTCAACATTGCCCGCGGCATTTAAAACAATATTGCTAAAGTCGTTGTTAATCGAACTTCCGTTAACTCGATGGCTACTCAAATTAATATTACCCGCATCGGCATTAAAGGTTGCAAGAGTTGTGTTGCCCATCGTTAATGCCGCCGTTTGCGTAATATCGCCAGTTCGAGTTGTGAGTTGAAGGTCACCACTTATACTCGATACACTTCCAACACCATCACCTATATTTAAAGCCGTATTATTAATAATATTGACATCCTGTGCATCAGCGATAACAACATTGGTAAAGTCATTAGTGCCATTTGTTAAATCAATATTATTACCCCGCGCATCGAGAAGCGTATTACCATCAACCACCATGCTACCGGCTAAATTGCTAATACCACTAGCGGTAACCGTTAAATTACCCGCTAAATCTAATGTTTGTAAATTCAAACTATTAGCGTTGGTAATGGTTACATTTCGTAAGCGCCCCGTCGTTGGTTTTGCATTAAATGAAATACCAGAAGAAAAATTATTGGCGACATTACCAAGTGTAATATCTCGACCACCCTCAACATTAAAAACGGCATCACCCATTACCGCAATGGCATTACTTTGAGTGATGTTGCTAGTGGTACCTGCTCCAGCCGTTGCGGTTAATGTTCCACCCACATTGGTATTGGCAAAATCAATATTACCATTATTGGTTGCAACGGTGCCTGCCAGAAGCGTTAAATTGCCGCCAGTGTTTACCGTGCCTAGCTGAATATCACTCACATCATTTAGCGTTGCACTTGCCGCACCGGTTGTTGTAATAGCAACCGCGCCTGTCAATTCATTCGCGCTATTATCTAAGTTAAGACGACTACCGCGGCTATTAAGTGTAACATTACCCGCGCTCGCGCTTTGTATAATGGCGCCTGCTTGGCCTATACCGGTTGCATTCACGGTAAACGTTCCCGTGCCAATATTCGAGGTCGCAAAGTTAATGTTATTACTGTCGGCAATTGAAATGTTGCCGCTAGTATTACTGAGTGCAACGTTACCCTGGAAGTTATTGCTACTGTTATCCAGTGTAATGTTGCCGGTAGTATTACTAAACGTTGCACTACCCCCAATGAGCAAAGGTGCATTGGTTGCTGTAATCGCATCTTGAGAATTAATTGTAAGGTTACTGCCCGTTGAAATACCATTATTTAGGGAAACGTTAGAACCGGCTGCGGTGGTAGTTAAGTTAACGTTACCCGTGGTCGTTGTTATTTGCGCGCCGGTGGCTATATCCCCTACGGTGGTTATTGCAACATTACCACTACCCGAATTAATTGTGCCATTAGCATCACTATTAAAGCTGCCCCCATTAATGGTAACAACGCCGCCGTTGCTAACAAGGCTATTGTTTAGGTTAATTTGATTAGCGGTGACGGAGCCACCGCTTGAAACTAAATCAACTGAACCGCCGTTACTCGCAATTTGCCCGCCCGAGGTAATCGTGCCGGTTGAGTTAATGGCAACGGTACCTGAATCGATGTCGCCCGCGCTGCTGTAACCGGTTGATTTATTCACCGCCACATCACCACCCGTGGTTGTAATATTTCCATTGATTGCAACAATGCCACCGGTGGTAATAGCGGAGTCGTTATTAAAATTAACGGCGGCATTGTTGGTGTTGATTAATCCTACCGACGTTAAGTTACCTTGTGCATTAATGGAAACGGTACCGCTTGCACCACCGCCGTTATTGTTAGTAGAAATATTTCCAACAAGTGTACTTGAATAGGTTGTCCCCGCATTAATCACAACCGAGCCATCATCGGTGTTGATGGCACCGTTTAAATTGATCATCCCCGATGTTGTAATAGCAACATCACCTTGAGCACCTGCCTGCGTTTGTATTCCGCCGATTGTGTTATCAAAACTTGCGCCTTGAATCGTCACCTTACCACCACTGGTCGTAATATTATCGCTCAGCGTTATCGCACTCGTTGTTGAGGTTAAATCAACTCGGCCATCATTTGAACTGCTATCTGAATGGGTAAATAATCTTGCACCGATTGAAAGTGCACCAGCACCTGAATTAATTAATATATCACCATCGACTTCAGTACCAACCGTAAAGGTACTTCCTGTTGTATTAATATCGGCACCGGCTTGGGTGGTAAAACCATTTGAAGTAATAATAACATTACTTCCGTCCGTTAAAATATCGGTACCAATATCGACCAACCCCGCTGAATTTATACTCACGACACCTGTACCCGCGGTTGCTCCGTTGCGCGTATCAATTCGGCCGCGAGTGCTCAATAATTTATCTGTATTCATGCTGGCAGAATTAACAACGCTAACCGTACCGCCTTCGGTTGTAATATCGCCATCAAGCGTCACAATGCCGGTCATGTTAAGTGACACATTGCCGCCTTGGGTTTTAATATTTCGGCCAAAATTTGTTTCAGTTAAGGTAAAGTCAACTCCCGTGGCAGTGAAGCTGCCGCCATTGGTATCAATTTCTGAATTATTAATATTCACACTACCGCCCGCGGCATTGCTATCCGCATTGGCATTAAATATTAAATTTATGCTGCGGTTACTGGCGATAACTTTTTGAGCGTTGGTGTTAATATCATTGGCGGCATTAAGCACCAAGGTACTTCGCCGGCCACCCCTGCCATAATCAAAATCTGTACGAAAATTAATATCGCCAGCATCGGTAGTACTTGGGGTATTGCCGGTGGTGATAGTGACCACGGCATCATTATTATTAAGCGCGGTATACAATAAATCTACGCCGATACTCGCCGGTGTTATGGCGGTGCCACCCGTTGAGGTAAACGGGTTGGTCGACGTGTCGATATTAGAAGAGCCGCCGCCTGCCACAATATCAATATTGTACGGGTCGATTAACCAAGTGCCGCCTTTGCCCTGTGGTGCAGCAATATCCGGTGCGTTTGTAATCTCAAAACCCTTTAAACCGGAGGTTTCAATAAAGCCGCCGTTACCGCCATTCGTTCCACCGCGCACTGAGAGCTTGCCGTAAATTTTTGTAGTATCGTTTGCAAAAGTAATGACTTTACCGCCATTGCCATTATCCTTGCTATCTGCATTTACGTTTGTATCTTTGCCTAAGTAAATAAAGTCGGCGTTGCGTATTTGTTTGTTTTGCCCACTTTTATCACCACCAATTAAAGCAACACCGCCACCATTGGCACCGGATGCATTTACTTGTGCTGAGTTGAATAAGCCTACGTTGTTCCCCAATATTTTTATTGTGCCGCCTTGCCCGTTAACATTGGCGCGCGCCGTGGTTTCGCTATTTTGGGTTAGCAAAGTCGTATCGGTAGCATGTAGTTCAATATTGCCGCCATTACCATTTTCAGAATCCGCTTTTATAATGCCACTGCTTGTTACGTTTTCACCCACAACAACAATATTGCCGACATTTTGGTTTACTGTGTTAGCAGAAACATCCAGTGTGCCTGTGTTCACAACATTCGCACCGCTACCTAACGTAAAGGTGCCATCAGCATTAACAACTGCACTTGTTGCTTGTTCCATATTACCAGTGTTAACTGCACGTGAAAAAATATCCTGGCTCACACTGCCAGTTAATAAAATACGTCCACCTTCGGCATTAATGGTGCCACTGTTGAGTACCGCAGGGTCAATACCTAAATCATTTTGTAAAACTTCCTTGGTAATTTTTACGCCGAGCAAACCCGCGTTATCAAAGGTCACAACCGCCGCTTTACCGGCCGCTAAATTAACAGCACCTAAGCGTGCCACAATCATGCCATCGTTCTTAACTTGCTTACCGAGCAATGTTACATTACCGCCAGTGGCCGCATTAATAATACCACTGTTAAAAACAAACCCATCAGTCCCTGCTACTCCATTAAATATGTAGCTGCCGTTCATAAAGTCACTGGGGTTTATATCTAGCCCCGATGCCATAATGCCACCCACGTTGATAACCGAGGTTGGGCTAAAAAAAATACCGTTGGGGTTTACTAAAATAACTTGACCATTCGCATCAATACGCCCACGAATAGTAGAAGCGTTGTTGCCTAAAATACGGTTAAGTGAAATGGAACGGCTATTAGGTTGTATATAGTGAACCCGTTCATTTTGTTGCACGTTATAACGTTGCCAGTCAATGGCCATATTTTGTGTGGCTTGATTGATGGTGGTGTTTAAACCCGACTGGTTAATTGAGCCACTGCCACCCACCACTTGACCACCTTCGGGTGACGCGTAGGCATTAGAGAGTAAACCTAGATGGAAAAATAAAAAGCTACTGGCTAAAAAGCTTTTTGAGTTTAATTTTTTTCGGGGTCGATTTGTCACTTTTTCATCCATGATGTGTTGCTCCATTTTATTTACTCTCCAGCAGTGCTTAATTTCTTTTTTGTGTTACGCCGTTTTCCATTAAGCTAAAACTATCTACCCATGAAATTAGAATTTATCGATTCTTTGGCTTCTACTATTCGTCATCAATATAGTGGCGTGCACTAAGTATGGCTGTAGCATCTTTAGAATTAACTAATAATATTATCATTATTTATTGCAGCAGATTATTGCTAACGTTAGTAATACTCCCTGCGTATCTGATTATTATAATCTGCTTTTAATATTATAATATTTGAGTAAACTTTCTTGTTTTGTGTTTTAACGAGTAATTCCAACCTTACTTTTTGGTCGATAGAGCACGGGCGGTTTACTCTAATATTAATTTTTTTCTGATTGTCATTGGCATTAGGTAAACTTAAAAAGAAAATTTCACTGCTTGCTACTATCCAGTCTTCACATTTACCATTTTTAATATTTAGATCCTTTATGAGAATTGTTTGCACGTTAACAATATCAAATAGTACAATAAGGTTATGTCTATAAATATCTGATGTTGGAATTTCATCAGGCTCTAGCCAATTTGAAATGATTTTTAATTTATCACTTTTTATATACTTAACCTCGCTTGCAATTAACTTCGAAGAAAAAATTAATGCTAGCACCATTATTAAATACTTCATAATGCATCCTTATGGCCGACTTTAACCATTATTCGGGGATCGAGCTTGCTGACTGTCCACTGGAGCGAGAGAACTTGGCCGGTAATAACGTTAACCGTTTGCTGGCCATTGTAATAGACGTAGCGAGGTTCATATTTTCCTCCACCTCGCCTTAGCCGTATTGGGTTTTCTGCTTTTCGGACAGCCCAAAGTTCATCTTGGATTGTAATTCTTTTGGCGGCTTTAGATCGAATTAGCATTGTATGTGCAAATTCATGGTGAATAATAGCAAGATCGAAAATCTTTTGCCCGCCAATTGGGAAGCGTGATTTATTGGGGAATATACTCGGTAAATAGATAACATCATAGTCACCCTTAGCATACAAACTAGGAGCATCCCTAACGCTAAAACCCTTGTATTTGTTAGGGTGAGATGACATTTCCTTTATTACCGCTGACCCGTAATCTGTTTTTGAGTATTTCTCAAAGGCCTTAAACGCCATAGAGTTAGCTTTCAATTTAATTGGATAACCAAAATTACTTGATAATTCATCTGTACTACCATCTTTCCCATTATAGAAATACAGTTTAACAAAAGCTCTAAAATTTTTACCTCGGTTATCCATAATCGCAGGTTTTAAATATCGACCCTTAATGCGAAGAAAAACCGAAGGTACACCACCCACAACATGCGTTTTATAAATGTTGATCCTGTTCCATCTTAATCTTTCAGAGGTTAGATTTTTAACTGAAGTATTGGCCGCTCGTTTTTCTTTTACCGCGTTGCTCATTATTTATTTCCTGTCCTTGAAATACTTAATCACTTGCTCTTCATATTATGGTCTTTTTAGTACTGTATAAATAGAATACAAACCATTTGTTACACCGTACCATAAAGTGTTTTCGTTACCGGTTTCACCTAGAACACTGGCAAAGCCTGTGAAGCCAGTTTTTTGTGTAAAAACATTGCAATTTACAATGGCTGTTAGCCCATCGGCCATTTTATAAACGTTTACATTTTCGTTAACTATATCCAATTGTGAACCAAGATTCTGGCATGTTGCTGAAGGTACATTCTTGCTGTATGAAAAATCATACTTCTCCACTGGGGGCGGGATCGTTGTTTTAAAAGTAAACTTATCGGCTTTCATATCCGCTATTAACATAAAAACATCACGAGGTTTGTTTCTGTCCAAGACCCATGTGGTTGGTGTACTGATACGTGGCAAACTCGCCCCTTTGTTATAATCCAAATCAAAATCCGCACTAATATTGCCAATCGTAAAATCACCAGCAGGTGAAGTGGCCACACCGGTTGCGGCCGCAAAACTAAGTTGTATTTTAGAACTAGTCGTAACCGTGCCAGTAACAGCAACGCCGGTACTCACAAGCTGACCGCCTTGGTAAATAGTGGCGCTACCCACTAAATCGGTTTTCGTTATCGATGTAATATCGCCATCAATTAACACATTGGCATTGGGATCTTTAACCGTATTGGCACCAATATCAAAAAACATAAACCGACCACCTGAAATGATTCCCTTAACATCGGTTAACGCAACTGCCGTGCCAGTATTAATGCCCGTAAACGTGACCGAGCCGGTACCATTATATAGTCCGCTAGCATCTTCATTGGCCGGTGGTGGTGTACCACCACCACCGCCACAACTAATACCAACCGCTGCAATTAACAGGCTTAAAAATATAACGGGTAACGAGGAGAATTGTTTGTTCAGGCTGAATTTCATCTGGCACGTCCTATGATAATGATGATTTACGGTATGTTTTTTATTGTCTCGAAGTTAACAGATTAACGAAATGTGCGCTACGCACGGTGTTGCAGATTTTACTTTCCAATGGATTGATTGGTTGTTTTATGAGCAGATTTTATCCGATACGTTGAGTTTTGTTTGGATAACGACCAGTCAAAAAATATGACCGTCTTTTAACAAAGGTTCTAAAATTTTTAACTCGGTTATCAATAAGCGCAGGTTTTAAATATCGACCTTAATACGAAGATACACAGAAGGTACACCACCTTTAATATGTGATTTATAAATGTTTACGCGCTTCCACTTTAATTCTTCTGACGTTAGGTTTTTAACTGAACCGCTTACTATTGCATCCATTGCATATTTCCCTATTTTCTAACGTTTATAATCTGGCTATAAAATTAAAATAATCGTTACTGATTCGAAATCGTTCTGTAAGCCTATTATGTTTTTATTGCATGCAATTTTTATTAAAAGTGCGTCTTTCTAGTCAGTGTTGCGACAATTAAAAGAATGTATCTCAATTACTAAACATGATTCTGTTGAATATAAAATAATACAAATATTAAAAGAAATATTATTTGAACTGAGCGAACTGAGCGAACTGAGGTAAATGTAATTTAGGGAGATGTCGATGTAATTAGCGCTTAGACGAAAAGTGTGCAGCGCGTTCGGTTGACCTAATGTGTATATATTTAATTCATAAGCGTAAACCTTTACCTTGACAATTTAGGGCAATTGACCTATTTTTACTGCTAATTAGGATTGTCGTCCTAAATATAATTAAGTAATGGAGTAACTCATTGATGAATAGAGATAAAACGGACATAAACATATTTTCTGCGACAACGCTGGGCGCAATCAGTGTTAACAATCGTATCATTATGGCACCGCTTACACGAAATCGAGCGACAACAGGTAATGTGCCGCAAGCAATGAACGTTGAATATTATCGTCAGCGTGCGACTGCTGGGCTGATCATTACGGAAGCCACTCAGGTTTCTCCTCAAGGTGTTGGCTATCCAGCTACACCAGGTATTCATAGTGCTGAGCAAGTTGCGGGCTGGAAAAAAGTTACTGATGCTGTGCACCAAGAAGGTGGCAAAATTATTTTACAACTTTGGCATGTTGGGCGTATTTCACATCCCTCATTACAACCTGACAATGCACTTCCAGTTGCACCATCAGCGATAAAGCCAGAAGGTGAAGCCGTAACCTATGAAGGGATGCAACCCTATGTCACACCACGAGCAATTGAGTTTGAAGAAATAAGTACCATTCTAGAGCAATACAAAGTGGCAACTGAAAACGCTAAAGCCGCAGGCTTTGATGGCGTAGAAGTTCATGCAGCAAACGGTTATTTGATTGATCAATTTTTACGTGATGGCTCAAATAAAAGAAGTGATGAGTATGGTGGTAGCTTTGAGAATCGGTATCGATTCTTAGGTGAAGTACTGGGTACAGTAATGTATGCATGGGATGCCGCACACGTTGGTGTTCGTTTATCACCTGAAAATGCATTTAATAGCATTGCTGATTCGAATCCACAAGCCCTGTTTAACTATGTCACTGAACAGTTAGGAAAGCTTAGCTTGGCCTACTTACATGTTTTAGAAGGTAATATGGTTGATGGTTCAAAAAAACTAGATTACAGACAATTGAAAAATAATTTTGCTGGACATTATATGGCAAACTTTGCATATGACTACGACAAGGCAACTAAAGCGATTGCCGAAGGAAATGCAGATAGTGTTGCGTTTGGTGCTTTATATATAGCGAATCCTGACCTTGTTGAGCGGTTTAGAAAGGGGGCTAAATTAAATACGCCGAACCCCGATACATTTTATGGTGGTGATGAAGTGGGCTATACCGATTATCCATACCTTGACAAAGAAGCAGCGATAGCGTGATTGTTATATAATAATTTAATGAATACTAAAGCCGAAACAATGCGAAATAAAATTGTGTCAACTGCCGATGATTTATTTTATCGGCAGGGTTTTAACCATACTTCGTTTAGCGATATATCTAAAGCGGTTGGAATTTCACGTGGTAATTTCTATTATCATTTTAAAACTAAGGATGACATTCTTGCGGCTGTAATTGAAAGTCGCAAAGTTGGTATTCAGACAATGTTATCCGAGTGGTCTACACGAATTCCTGAGGCTAAAGATCGCCTTATCGCTTTTGTTGAAATGATAGCGAATTACCAAGAGAATATTATTAAATATGGCTGCCCAGTAGGATCTGTTTGTAGCGAGTTAATAAAACTGAAAAATATTAATTACAATGATGCGACAGAAATGATTACTCTGTTTCGAGACTGGTTAATTGAGCAAATACAATTACTCGACTATGACGCCGACAAGGCCGATAAACTTGCGATGCATTTACTAACTTGTACACAAGGTATAAGTGTAATGGGGCATGCATTTAAAGATACTGATTACATTAATCGTGAGGTTGATGACCTCAAACAATGGCTTAGCTTATTATAATTAAACTATAGTTAACCGTTTCTATTTTATTCAGTAAGCTGAATTTATACCTTATATATAGTCCATTGTTAGCAAGCATGATAAACTGCGCTCAAATAAACCGCTACCAAATGAGTCCTCCATGAATTTACTCGAACAAACCCTTAAGCAACGTATTTTAGTTTTAGATGGTGCAATGGGTACCATGATTCAATCTTATAAACTTGGCGAAGCCGAATATCGTGGTGAACGCTTTGCAGACTATCCGAGTGATTTAGCAGGTAATAATGATTTACTGGTATTAACGCAGCCTAAAATTATCCGTGATATACATGCAGCCTATCTGGATGCGGGTGCCGATATTTTAGAAACCAATACTTTTAATGCTAATAAAGTTTCCATGGCCGATTACGACATGGAAGATTTAGTCTATGAACTAAATTTTGAAGCAGCCAGAATTGCTCGTGATGCTTGCGATGAATATTCTACGCCAGAGAAACCGCGTTTTGTTGCGGGTGTGTTAGGGCCGACAAATCGAACCGCATCATTAAGTCCTGACGTTAATAACCCTGGTTTTAGAAATGTAAGTTTTGATGACTTACGCGAAACCTATTTTGAAGCAACCAAGGCATTAGTTGACGGTGGCAGCGATATTATTTTAGTTGAAACTATCTTTGACACATTAAATGCAAAAGCCGCTTTATTTGCTGTTGAAGAATATTTTGAACAAAGTGGTAAACGATTACCGATTATGATTTCGGGTACAATCACCGATGCATCAGGTCGAACCTTGTCAGGTCAAACAGCCGAAGCTTTTTATAATTCATTACGTCACGTAAAACCGATTAGTTTTGGTTTTAACTGTGCGCTCGGCGCAACTGAATTACGTCAGTACGTTGAAGAAATTGCAGGTATTGCCAATTGCCATATTAATACCCATCCTAATGCGGGTTTACCAAATGAATTCGGTGAGTACGATGAAACGCCTGAAGAAATGGCAACCGAAATTGAAGAATGGGCAAAGAATGGTTTTATTAATATCATCGGTGGTTGTTGCGGTACCAGCCCGGCTTTTATTAAAGCGATTGCAGAAGCTGTTGCAAAATACCCTCCACGTCAACCTAAAGAAGAAGATTTCACTACACGTCTTTCTGGCTTAGAGCCTTGCAACCTTAATAAAGATTCATTATTTGTAAACGTTGGTGAACGAACAAATGTAACCGGTTCTGCTAAATTCAAGCGTTTAATTTTAGAAGACAATTACGATGAAGCCTTAAGTGTAGCTCGCGACCAAGTTGAAAGTGGCGCACAAATTATTGACATTAACATGGACGAAGGCATGTTAGATGGTCAAGAGGCAATGAAAACGTTTTTAAATCTAATCGCGAGCGAGCCTGATATTTCTCGTGTGCCTGTTATGGTCGATTCATCCAAGTGGGCAATCTTAGAAGAAGGTTTAAAATGTATTCAGGGTAAAGGTGTTGTTAATTCAATAAGCCTAAAAGAAGGCGAAGAGAATTTTATAAACCAAGCAAAACTTTGCCGCCGTTATGGTGCTGCAATCATAGTTATGGCTTTTGATGAAGTCGGCCAGGCCGATACCAAAGAACGTAAAGTTGAAATTTGTGCACGTGCGTATAAAATTTTAGTCGAACAAGTTGGCTTCCCACCACAAGACATTATTTTTGACCCGAATATTTTCGCAATTGCCACCGGTATTGAAGAACATAATAATTATGGTGTCGACTTTATTGAAGCAACCAAAGAAATTAAACAAACACTTCCGCATGCACATATAAGTGGTGGTGTATCGAATGTTTCATTCTCATTCCGTGGTAATAATCCTGTACGTGAAGCTATCCACGCAGTGTTTTTATATTATGCGATTAAAAATGGCATGACGATGGGCATTGTTAACGCTGGGCAACTTGCAATTTACGATGATCTTCCCATGGAATTAAGAGACGCAGTAGAAGATGTTGTATTAAATAAAAATCCGGATGCCACCGAACGCTTACTCGATCTTGCATCGAAGTATGCCGGTGACGGCAAAGCCAGAGAAAAAGTTGAAGATTTAGAATGGCGTAAGTTACCTGTAGCAAAGCGAATTGAACATGCCTTAGTTAAAGGTATTGATGCCTATGTAGTCGAAGATACAGAAGAAGCACGTACCGCATTTGATAAACCGATCGAAGTTATTGAAGGCCCGCTGATGGATGGTATGAATGTGGTCGGCGACTTATTTGGCGATGGTAAAATGTTTTTACCACAAGTGGTTAAATCAGCACGCGTAATGAAAAAGGCGGTTGCCTACTTATTACCTTATATAGAAGCTGAAAAAGACGGTACAGCAAGATCAAACGGCAAGATATTAATGGCGACCGTAAAAGGTGACGTACACGATATTGGTAAAAATATTGTAGGTGTTGTTTTGCAGTGTAATAATTTTGAAGTGGTCGACCTTGGTGTCATGGTGCCAGCAACTAAAATTCTTGAAATGGCGAAACAAGAGGGTGTTGATATTATTGGCTTGTCAGGTTTAATTACCCCATCGTTAGATGAAATGGTACATATCGCAAAAGAAATGGAACGACTTGGTTTTGAAGTACCCTTAATGGTTGGTGGTGCAACCACATCGAAAGCACATACTGCCGTTAAGATTGAGCAAGGTTATCATGGCCCAACCGTTTGGGTTAAAGATGCATCACGTGCTGTAGGCGTGGCACAAAAACTAATTAGTAAAGATTTTAAAGATGCTTTTGTTGAAGAAATACATACAGACTATGAAAAAGTTCGTATCGCCCATGCCGGCCGCCGTGCGAAAATTACTTGGCTTAGCTTAGATAAGGCGCGAGAGAATAAACTAAATATTAATTGGCAAGATTACACACCACCGATACCAAATATTAAAGGCATCCAGGTATTTGATGATATGCCACTAGAATATCTAGTACCGTATATTGATTGGACACCATTCTTCCATACATGGGAATTAAAAGGCAGTTACCCAAAAATATTCGATGATGCTGAAAAAGGAGTAGAAGCTAAAAAACTATTTGCTGATGCACAAGCTATGTTGCAACAAATTATTGATGAGCGTTGGCTAAAAGCACGCGCGGTTGTCGGTTTATTCCCCGCTAACAGTATTAATGATGATGACCTCGAAGTTTATACCGATGAATCACGTAGTACGGTTCAGCTAACCCTAAATCATTTACGTCAACAAACAGAGCGCCCACCGGGTAAACCGAATCGTAGTAATGCCGATTTTGTTGCCCCCAAAGAAACCGGCAAACAAGATTATGTTGGCGGTTTTGTGGTTACTGCAGGTTTGGGTATTGATGAGCACGTAAAACGTTTTGAAGCAGATCATGATGATTACCAATCAATTATGCTAAAAGCATTAGCCGATAGATTGGCCGAAGCTTACGCTGAGCATATGCATCAGCGTGTACGGCATATTAATTGGGGCTATTCTGCGGACAATACTAATAGCTGGTCACCAGATAGTGCGCTCAAAAATACAGACTTTGATAATACGCGTTTAGTAAAAGAAGATTATCGTGGTGTCCGTCCTGCACCGGGTTATCCGTCGTGCCCTGACCATACTGAAAAACCAAAATTATGGCAGTTGCTTGATGCAGAAAAAAATATTGGTGTGAGTTTAACGGAAAGTTATGCTATGTGGCCGGCGGCTTCAGTTAGCGGTTGGTACTTTAGTCATCCTGATTCAAGTTATTTTGGTATTGGCAAAATCAATAAAGATCAAGTTGAAGATTATGCTAAACGTAAAGACATGTCGTTAGATGAAACGGAACGTTGGTGTGCACCAAACTTAGGTTACGATAATTAAATTATTATCGTTACTTATTAATATAGAATTCGAATGTCAAAATTAATTTTTAAATTGCGTGATGTGCCAGAAGATGAGGCACAAGATATCCGTAATTTATTAAATGATAATAGTATTGAGTTTTATGAAACCCATGCGGGTAATTGGGGAATTGCGATGGCCGGTATTTGGCTCAGAGAAGATGAGCAATATTCTCAAGCTATGTCTCTTATTGATGAATATGAAGTACAGCGGGAAAATTTAATTCAAGCAGAGCATGCCGAATTAGAACATACTGGACACGCCCCCAGCTTATTAAGTAATTTACGCGAAAGCCCATTACGTTTTATTGCCTACATATTTAGTATTTTTTTTATTTTATACATTTCGGTAACCCCCTTTCTCAATATGTAATGCTTTAATAGGTTATTTGATTAATTAAATATATTTTGATAAATCTTAGTTGTATATACAACTATATGGGTATATAATTGTTGCATGTTTGAACGATGCCTGTTTTTTAATAGCAATGGATTAGTCCGAAAGATAAATCGTATCTGGGATGAAGCCTATAACGAGGTCGGATTATCTGCTCCTCATGCTTACATGTTACGCATGATTGCTGCAGAGCCTAATCTCATGCAAAGAGAAATAGCCGATCAGTTACAACTAGAAAAATCAACAATCACCCGATTTACTAAGTCCCTAATAGATAAAAAGCTTATTCTGAGGCAGGCGACCGATGATGGTCGTCAAAATAGTTTAGTAGCGACAGCAAAAGGCAAGCAGCTTGCGGTTAAATTAAATAAAATTGGTGACAAGCTTTATAAAAAAATGCAGAAGCAAATAGGATCACAAGCCTTTAACGATATCGTATTACAAATAAAATCCACGGCTAATAAACTCGAGTAAAGAACTTTTATTTCTATATATAGTTGTATATACAACAATTGAGGCGTTATGAATATACCAAAAATTATTACTGGGCAAGAAATGTTCGATGACCCTGAACATCCAATAAATACATTAATTGCATTTTATAAAGCATTTAATGCGCGAAATGCGGATGAAACAGCTAATAATTGGGCTAGAAACTATGCTGTTGCAATGAGTAATCCTATTGGCGGCATTCGTCGAAACTGGAATGCAATACGAGAAGCCTATGGAAAGATTATGCAAGGTGAGGCACGAGTGTATGTTGAATATCATGACTTTAATTACCATCAATTTGACGATGTCTTTTACGTTGAAGGCCGTGAGCGAGGCTCTTTAGTTATAGGTGAGATAGAATTGGGATTAAAAATCCGTACAAGTCGAATATTTAAATTATTCGGTGATGACTGGAAACAAATTCATCATCATGGCTCGATGGACAATGCTGATTTATTACAACGATATCAAAATGCCATTATGAATCTAACTTAATAATAAAAGGTACTTAATATGCAAAATACAATTTTAAGCACAGAGATATATTGGTTAACGTTAACGGTTACTATGACGGGGCTTTTTTGGCTGCCCTATATCGTAAATCGATTATATGAAGAAGGTATATTCAAAGCGATATGGAATCCGAACCCTGATGCAGGTCCAAAAGCGCAATGGGCGCAAAGAATGATGGCTGCACATGAAAACGCGGTAGAGAATTTAGTTATATTTGCCCCGTTAGTCTTAATTATACAAATATTAGGTATCAATAATGAGTCAACGGCTATGGCATGCGCCATCTATTTTTTCTCACGTCTTGCTCACTATATCGTTTTTAGTGTTGGTATTCCTATTTCACGAGTCATTCTATTTTCTATAGGATTTTACGCGCAAGCGGTGTTAGCGATTAATATTTTAAAATCTTTTTGAAACTATTCACAACACTCCGTATCGAGATAGTCTTGTAAACTACGACCGGCGATAATAGTATATTGTTGCTGGTGTAAATTGCATGTTGCCATTCTATCTAACCTGAAGTGTCTAAAGGCATCACGCATTTCACACCAACCAACAACCGTCCACACTTTACCCCAATAAAATAGCCCAAGTGGATGAATAATTCGTTTCGATTGTTGCCCATCCGCACGCGTATATTCGAGAGTCACTTTATTTAACTGTCGAATGGCTTTACGTATAATCTTTAATTGTTCGCTGGCTTGCCCTTCCATTGGAAAGTCTGGCACGATCATATCATTGCGTTCTAAATGAGGTTTTAATTTATCAGGAATAACATGTTCAATTTTTAGTAAGGCTTGATGTGCAGCACTGGCGAGATCTTTATCTGTCCAGGCACGCACCATACGTGCACCGAGTAACAGAGCTTCAACTTCTTCTTCGGTAAACATAAGTGGAGGCAGTTGAAAGCCTTTTAGTAGTCTATAACCATGACCGGCTTCACCTGTTATTGGTATACCCGAAAGTGTAAGATCTTGCATATCGCGATATATGGTTCGTTCAGAAACTTCGAGAATTTCAGCTAATTTTTTTGCAGTGATTATTCGCTTCGGATGGAGGTTTTGTACGATTTGAAAAAGTCTGTCAGCGCGGCGCATAATTAAAGTTTTAAGTAATGTTAGTAACGCAATTCCAACGCATCACATAAAAATTGCATATAAATATCAGCGGCAGAGAAGTAGCTAAAAACATCATCTCGAAAATCATTACTGAGTACAAATTTATTTGAAACATTAGCGATAGCAATAAAATCTTTTCGCTTTAAATCAACTAATTGGGGGTGTTCTTTATCGTAGCCTTTAGGGGGGCGAATTAAAGTATCTCCACCTAACTTAAAATGTTCGTTAAATGTTTTATCTTTTTTGATTTCTATCCATAAAGATTCTTTTTCACAAATCCAATCGCGAATACTACCCAATGCATCTGAGTCAGGCCGCCAAATACCCGCACCTATAAAATTATTACCGGGTTCTATATGGACATAAAAACCAGGAGAATGAACATCTTTAGCACGTTCATGTCGAAACTGAATACCAATGTTTAATTTATAAGGCGATTTATCTTTACCAAAGCGAACATCACGATAAATGCGCATTAATGATCCCCCCACTTTTTTGCGCTTAGCAGTAAAGTGAGGGGATATCATCATAAGCTCATCGCTAAAATCACTTATAAAATTTAAAGCAGGGGTGCGTATCACATCTTCATAATCTTGCTTATGTTCGTTAAACCAATCTCGCTGATTATTTAAAGCGAGTTGTTTTAAAAATTTCATAGTTTTGTTTGTGAAGTATGGATTGGGCATGTTTTATTCTTTTGCGAAATAAGTGATTAAGCTCAGGATAGCACCTTGTGGATCACTGATCACGGTAAAACGACCTACTTCAGGAATATCTTGCGGTGCAAGTACGATCTTGCCACCCAATTTCACGGCTAATTTAGCTTGGGCATCGACGTCATCAACCGTAACATAGCTTCCCCAACTAGGAGGCATACTCGAAAAATCTTCTGGTATGCCCATAATACCAGCAACTTCTGTATCAGCAGCTTTTGCCATTGTGTAGCCCATTTCACAGCTTGGAATATCTTGCATGCTCCAGCCAAACAACGTCCCATAAAAGCTTTTAGCGCCATCGATATCGCTGGTCATAAGTTCATTCCAACTAAAAGCACCATGTTGTTTCATTACTTGTTCCATTTTATATCTCCATATTTTTATTAATGAAAGCATAGGGTAACAAGTGACTACTGACAGCGTGGTGTCAGTAGTGATGATATTAATATATAAAAATATCAAATTGTCGTGTGATGATATTTTTCTAATGTAGGATGGTCTTGTTTCTTGTTATTTTTAATGGTAAGCATGAGTAATTATTATTAGGTTAAAGTTGATTTTTTAGACAACTTGTTCAAAACAAACCGAAAAAAAATGCTAGCTATAAAACCGATCGTCATTCCCGCGTAGGTGGGAATCCAAAAAATAAAATGGTATTTATAAAAGTTATAAAATACTTTTAGTCAGCTTCTCGACATAAGTAGAAGATAAGTAAAATCTAATGTTCACAATATTTAGGTATGTTTCTGCCTTTATCCATTTGATATATAATGAAAACTTAGAACAAACTAATGATTTAATTAATAAAATGATAGAATTATAAAAAATATTAGACTGAATCCATCTAAATCGGGAAAAAGACAGATTCTGTCTAATTAACTGTTAGGCTTAAATGAAAACAAAGATCATCATAATAGTTTTGTTATCTTGTATTCTTTATTATGGAAGTTACCTAGCAACAACATATAAATATAATGTTCAGTACACTAGTGGAGTTTGTGATATTAGTCGTACAGTTAACCATGAATGGCAGAGAAAAATATATTATCCGGCCTCGGTCATTGAAATGAAGTTATTTGGAAAAAAAGAAAATAAGCAAACTTTGCGAATTAACACATTAGAACTTCAAAAATATTATAACGAGCAAGAGAAGTTATGCAAAACATTGGAATAAAATGCCTAACAAGTAAATCAAGTACGTTCGCGTTGCTCACCGGACGCGCTACCGCGCGCCGCTTATTAAAGCGTTAGCACTGTATAAGATAAATTATGGAACCTGGAAATAAACTCATTATAAGCTCACTGCCTAAAGAATGGCGAGACAAAGATTCGATTATGCTGCACGCTTGCTTTCAATTGCTAAAGGATTTTGTAGAAAAAGAAGATGTTGGGCATATGCAAGATGACTGGGAATATTCAGAAAGACACGTTGCTGTAAAAACTGAAATTGATGCGCTTTATATGTGGTGGGAATCATATTCTAAAAAAGACCATATTTTAATTGATGAGGAATATGAATTACAGAATTCTATGTTGAATCGCTTAATCAAAATTAGATGGGCATTATCAACTTAGAGAAACAAAATAAAATCACTCAATCATTAATCTCGTTCCACACGTGCTCTTTGGCTCAACTGTTAGCGGTATAAATAACAAAAATAAAATGCCTGAATAACATCTAATCATTTTCAGCCGTCAACTAACAAAGCCGCCTGATGGCGGTAAAAGTAAGCAGGAAGCCATAGTCATATAATACAAAATCCCCTAAGCGGCTGATGCCGTGGAATAAAAAAGGTGATTTAAACAGGGAGAGGTACTTGGTATGCTTGTGCAATATAACACTAATAATGTAAGCGCTAACAAGCGCGTCAACATGGACGCATTTTTCGGTCACTGCACTCCCTACAAATGCACCAGTTACGCTCAACGTTAGACTAAATAAAATCATATTCACAATCCAAGTACAGTAGTTATTTTGAGAGAAGAATAATGGAAGTAGAGTTGAAGGAGGTAGATGTAGAAAACTATAGTGATATTCTTGAATTAAGAATTGAGCCAGAACAAGAAAAGTTTGTTCCATCTAGCTGTTATTTGATCGCCAAATCAAAATTTCACCCAAATCACCAAATTCGAGCCATCTATGCAGAAGGAAATGTTGTGGGGCTCGTACTATATCAGACAGGTGACGGAGATTTTGAGCCCCATGAGTGCGAGATATTTGGTTTTATAGTAGACCGCAAACACCAATGCAAAGGAATCGGTAAGATTGCAATGCAACTATTGGTAAAGGAAATCAAAGCACATAAGCAGTTTACTGATATTGAGCTTAGTTGTGACCCGCAAAATAAGGCAGCTGAAAAAGTCTATATCGAATGCGGATTTAAAAACTCTGGTTACGTTAAGAATGATGGTAGTACTGTATTCACAATAGAGCTTTAATCATATTCGACTCCTGTTTAGGGTAATAACAGTATAGACTGTCTACCTAAGTCGAGATTTTTATAAGTGTTTAAATCAAGGTTTACTGTCGGCCAAAGCGGCCGTTGTGAGTTACTTAAATGGTAAAAAATGGAATAATACAATCACTAGGCCATTATTACACTATGATTGTTAGTACTAATAAATATAGAACCCGACTAATTAATCTATTATTTTTAGGTATATTTACATCACCTGTGTTTTCTCAGCCAGATGTATCTATAGAAGAATTAACTGTATTAATTGATAAAGATACGACAAATGCTCAGCTCTATATCAATCGCGGCGACGTTTATTTTAAAAAAAAGGATTTTTTTGATGCAGTAGAAGATTATACAACTGCCATTGAACTTGATTCTGAGGCTGATCAAGCTTACTTTGGTAGGGGAATGGCACTGGCTCGACAAGGTATGATTAGTGAGGGGATATCTGATTTATCCTTATTCATCAAACGCAATCCAAATAGCTCGCTTGCTTACACCAAACGAGGTGTACGCTATATGTGGCTACAAGATTTCGACAATGCTGAAAAAGATTTAATAAAAGCTCTGGCGCTAGACCCTGAAAATGCTGAAGCTCATGATGACCTAGGTGTCATTTACGCCAAAAGACAGAAGTATGAAAAAGCGGCAGAACATTTTAAGGCAACGATTCGAATTGACCCGAGTTACCAGAAGGCATATCACAACTTGGCGATGACATTGTTTTTAGTTAAGCAGGATGCGGGAGCATTGTTAATGGTTAATCAAGCGTTAGAGCTTAATCCATACCACAGGGATGCATTAATGCTTAAAAGCCTTATTCTTGAAAAGCTTGGTCGTTACGAAGAAGCGGCATCAACCAAGGAAGATGCAGAATTTTTACCTGAAACTAACTGGAGTGAAAACGTGTCGGTACAATAACTGTACAAAGATATTGAGCTTTAACCGATCCTGAGAGCCGGCTATCTAGCACGATAGTACACGCTTACATTACAGTTCAATATCGACACACATAACCATTCATTCAACATTGACTGTTTTTACACGCCGCTTTGCTCTGTGCAAAAACAGCAGGTTAATTCAAACGCTGATGGATCCCCACGAAATCACGGTTCATTACACTGTTTAATCAAATTTGATAACGCATCGACAATCGTTTCTAAGTCATAAAGCATAATGGGATAATCCGGTCGTTGAATCACCCGCAACGCGAGAAAAGGAATGGATAACACTCTTCTTTGCCGTATTGTGTTTGCCTGAAAATGACGGTGCCACCCTTGTTGCTCTGCGTATAAGCCAATCCACCATAAACATAATGTCACGAGTGCGGCGATCATTAAAAGAATATTTAAACGTTCAATGTTCTTTGAACGACTAATCGTTAATCCAAAACCAAATTTATCACTTTTTAAATCGCGAAAGCCTTCTTCAATCTGCATGCGTGTGCCATAAAGATGCGCTATCTTTTTTGCAGAATAGATCTCAGGCGGTATGTTGGTTGCGATTAACCAGGGCTCAGTTCCTTTAAAAAGACTTTATGTGTTTTGGGTGTGTTATATTTCTTGAGGGGGTAAATGGATTCATAGAGTGGAATCGCACGACCGTCTATAACAAGCGCAGCGCGAATTAACATTAAACGATCTTGTTCTACAATATCAGACCCGTCGACTAAAATAACGGGGCGAGGTAAATTCGCACACAAGGTATGGCAGAGTGTTTTATAAATTGATTTGCGTTCTTTTTGGAAGTGCTTATTTGATAACAAACGATCCATGCATTTAATATTATGTTTTGCGCGCGCGGAGCGGTTAAGTTTTCGCCCAAGATCGGTAACAGTGAGAAAGCAGCCTGATAATAAAGACTCAATCGCATCCAATAACACATGGCAGCGCATTTTGTGCATCGGTGGAGCGGATTTTATTAAGATTTTATGCAATGCTTTTATCTCACGCATTGTGTTCTCCTTTGTCTTTTTAGTGAGTTTTGACGCTTTTAATTAGATCAAAAACCACGATGCGTGTCTATCTCTTTGTTTTTGACCAATTTTTATAGTAAATTTGTGGGGATACAACAGGCTATAACGTTAGGTTACATACATGAAAGATATTATTATTTTGACATGACCAATTGGTGTAGGTAAAACCACTCAGTCTAAGCTACTTGGTGAGAAACTTGGAATGCCGGTCTGTGTCTATGATGAAGTAAAAGATAATTACCGTTATAAAATGGGTTTAAATAAAGAGAAAGCATTCGCTATTGAAGCAGAAGAAGGTCTCTACGCTTTTCTTCAATATATGAATGAATTTAAGTCTCTTATATTGGGACCTATCATTAAAGACCATCCAGGACATATAATCGACTTAGGCGGAGGCGCTCATTCTTTTGATGAGCCCCATCAAGTAGAAAGAGCTCGGCGTGCTTTTGAAGGCGTAAAAGATATTTTTCTTTTATTACCCTCAAATGATTTGGAAACAAATATTAACTCATTACCGGGAATAAAAGAAAATTTTGTCGTTAATACCTTTTTAATGATGCACCCAACAAATGCACTTTTCGCAACAAAAACAATATATACGCTTAATAAAACACAAGATGAAGTATTGCAAGATATAATGGAGCAACTTGAATAATTAAATACATCAAGTCAGTACGTGTGGAAATACACGCACTTTTGGGCTAGCCAAAACAGCTAGCTACTTAGCAAAACATTAGGCATATATGGACGTAAAAATTAACATAGCATCGAGAAATAATCTGGCAGAGTTGTTGCCTTTAGTGCGTGCATACCATGAGTTTGAAAGATTAAATGTCTCAGAAATAGAGCGAGAAAATTCTGTACGACGTCTTCTATCTGATAAATCGCTTGGCGGAATCTGGCGAGTGTATACGGATGCAGAATTAGTTGGGTATATTGCTTTATGTGTAGGTTATAGTATTGAATTTTCAGGTTTAGATGCGTTCGTCGATGAATTTTATATAAGGCCTGAATATCGTGGTAAAGGGATAGGTGCAAAGGTTTTAGAGCTTGCCAAGGTCGAAGCAAAAAGTATGGGTATTAGGGCACTGCATTTAGAAGTTGCGCGTACAAATGTAAAAGCACAAAATTTATATACTCAGGCTAAATTTAAGGCAAGAGAAAAATATGTACTTATGTCTGTTAGTCTTTAGCGATATTAAAAATTAATATAATACAACACTGCTGTCCCGTTAACATATTAGCAATACATAGTAAGTTATTGATTTTGTGAAATTTCAGCCTGCACGAAAAAACAGAAGACATGAGATCGCATAAATTCATGCTCGGTGCAATTCCTTCTCCCTCCGGGAGAAGGTTAGGATGAGGGGGTAAATAAAACAAGGTGTTATCTATTATGATTCCCTCACCCCAACCCTCTCGACTCGGGTTCAAACTTCGTTCTACCTCCTCCATCCCTGGAGTCGTCCCTAAGGGAGAGGGAGTTAACGGGACAGCAGTGAGAATACAAATAAAAATACATTGCTGTTACATGCGCAGAGTGCGTAAGAAATATGGCTAGGTCAGTAAACGGAACAAGCGTATGAAACTATTGATACTGTATTACTTCAGTCACATTTGTATGTTAATTAATAGCCGTTAGGTATGTATGACAATAACTGAAATTAAATGTCCACAAGATCTAACACGTTTGCGTCGTGTTGCCCTAGCCGCACAAGGTTTGTTGCAGGTGCAACCCTTTGGGCGCGGCTTGGAAGGAGCGCGAAAAGCGATTCAACATATAGGCTATGTTCAGATCGATACCATCTCGGTAGTAGAGCGAGCACACCATCATATTTTCCATTCTAGAGTGCCTAAGTTTAAGCCAGCGATGACAAATAAAATGTTACTCGATAGAGACATTTTTGAATACTGGACGCATGCGGCAGCGTTTCTACCCATAGACGATTTTCGATTTTCCTTGCCTTACAAGCACGCCATTAAAAGTGGCCAGACCCATTGGTATAAAAATCGTGATAAGAAACTTATGGGTGAGCTATTAGCACGTATACGTTCAGATGGCCCAATACGTTCCCGAGACATAGAAATGAAAACCACGAAACGTGCAGGTTGGTGGGACTGGAAGCCTGCAAAAAAGGCGCTTGAACAGCTCTATATGGAAGGCGAGCTGATGGTCTGCGACCGCGAAGGTTTCCAAAAAAAATATGATCTAACCGAACGAGTACTACCAACTCATGTGAATACACAAATGCCTAGTTTCGAAGAATTTGCTACGCACCTTGTCGCCCAGCAATTGAGATGCCACGGGTTTGTTTCACTCAAAGGATTAACTTATCAGCGTCGCAATGCTGAACTACGCAAAGCAGTGAAAGCCTTGGTAAACGAAAGATTGGCTCAACGCACTTTACAACAAGTACAAACGAATAGCGGCGATGTATTTATTATAGAATCGGGTGCACTCGAACTTTCACTTCCTCGTTTGAATAACCGGATGTTGATTCTTTCACCGTTCGATAACAGTGTCATTCAGCGCGAGCGCCTCAAAGCGTTATTTCAATACGACTACCAATTAGAATGTTATGTACCTAGCGAAAAACGTCGCTATGGTTATTTTTGCTTACCGCTACTTTATCGCGATGAATTTATTGGACGGATGGACTGTAAAGCGCATCGAAAAACTAACCATTTAGAGATTAAATTACTCCATTTTGAAAAACACAGTTATGACGAAGATTTAGTTATCACGGCATTTGTAGATGCGATCACTAAGTTCAGAAGTTTTCAAAAATGTGATTCAGTGTCTTTGACTAAGGTGTATCCAAAAAAATTAACCAAGCGTTTACTCAGTGCTTTAAAATCACTTGGCTGAGCAGTGCAAGCGGGTGTTGTTGTATTAACTTCTTAATTTGAAGAAATAATTTCAGAATACTATATAAATACAAAAATATATAATAAATAGATTAAGTTGTACTTGTAAAATGAACGCATACTTAAACTCTATTTCCCTCCAACGTTAGGCTCTTAAAAATCTATGAATAATGAAACGAAGGGAATGATATTAGGAATTATTGGCGTTAGTGCTTTTGGATTAACGCTACCCGCAACTCGAATTATTGTTCCGTACCTTGATCCAGTATTTATCGGCTTAGGCCGCGCAGTACTTGCTTCGTTTTTTGCCGCTATACTGCTTATCTGGTTTCGTCAAAAAATACCAAATAAAAGTCAAATACATAAACTATGTGTCGTCGCGTTGGGTGTTGTTGTTGGTTTCCCTGTATTTTCATCATGGGCAATGCAATATGTTCCGGCTTCACACGGGGGCGTTGTTTTAGGAATACTCCCACTAGCAACTGCAATAGCAGGTGTACTGATCGGAAGTGAGCGCCCAAGTTTTTCTTTTTGGTTAGTGAGTATTATTGGAAGTGGTCTTGTCGTTGCATTCGCACTAAGTCAAGGTTCTGGTGAAATTCACCTAGCTGACGTTGCATTACTAGGCGCTATCCTATCGGCTGCCGTAGGATATGCTGTTGGTGCAAAGCTCTCGAAGGAGATTGGAGGATGGCAAGTTATATGCTGGGCTTTAGTTTTAGCTTTCCCATTTATTCTTCTTCCTACTATTCATTACGCACCAGAATCTCTATCAGGTATTCCTGTGATCGGGTATGTTAGTTTTTTGTATTTGGCTTTGGTCAGTCAGTTACTAGCATTTTTTGTGTGGTATAAAGGTTTGGCATTGGGCGGTATTGCAAAGGTCAGTCAAGCACAGTTGTTGCAACCATTTATAACGTTGTTTGTATCGGCAATATTTCTTGGTGAAATAATTGACATTACAACTATGATATTTGTATCGTTAGTTGTGAGTGCGGTATGGTTAGGGAAGCGTATGCCAATTAGGGAAAAAAAATAACAAGAATGATTACTGGACGTGGAAAAGCAGCGGTCCTTATCAAAACAATTATGTGTTCAATCAAATGGAGATGATATGAAAATATTTATTAATGTAATTTTAACTATTCTAGTATTTTTAGCCGTATCTGCCGGCATTACTAAAATTATTCTTATGCCACAGGATGTAGAATTTTTTGGGGAATATGGTTTTACTAACCCGATTTTAATCGCTTATGGTGTTGTTCAACTACTTGGCGGAGTATTATTGGCTCTGCCAAAAACTAGGATTATTGGTGCGGTTCTAGTTGCAATTACTTTCTTAATATCGGCCGTTATACTTGTTATGTCAGGAAATATCCCAGTTACAATTATTACGCTAATTTTCGCAGCCTTGTTAGTGTTTATTATAAAGCAGTCTCTAAATGAGAAGAATCAATAATAAGTGGGGTCAGTCAATAACGGTGTTTGAAAACTATTTTGGTTTATCCGTAGTTTATCATCTGTTTTGCTTATATTTCTACACTTCGGGTATCAAATGTCTTAATTATAATATCTATCATGATTGTTAGCCTCGGTAATGTGAAATTTTTTATGCATTTTCAGCAGATAAAATAGTTTACTTTGCTACAAGTAAAAAATTTGATAACGTAGCAAGAAAAAAAGTAGTTGGTTTTATGTTGGGTGCTGGAAGTTATTTAATTGTAGTAATAAATACTCGAAATTTTCTGCTCTGTGGTTCTTAAGTTACCGTTTATGAGCTATTAACTATTTTTAGAGCTATGTCTTATGAATAATAATAGTTTAGAAACCAAAGCCTTTGCTGCGTTAAAAAAATCGATGGACTCATATACGCCAATTTCAGATGAAACCTGGGCGGCGTTGAAATCTATTTGTAATGTTAGAACGGTTGAAAAAAAGTGTATTCTCTATCAATGTGGTGAGTTCCTCAATTCATTTTCTTTTGTTTATTCAGGCTTGCTCAGAGTTTTCATTACTGATGATAAGGGTAATGAATATAATAAAATGTTTTTTGATGAAGGAACTTTTCCTGGTTCTATGGCAGCGTTATTAACGGCAACTCCGTCTCAATTCATAATAGAATCTCTAGAGCGCTCTTCAATAATCGTCATTAACTTTAATGCTTATCGGAAGCTGCTATTAGAATTGGACGATTTAAAGCTATTTCATATTTATTACTTAGAAAAGAACTGGTTATTGACAAAAGATGCCCGAGAGGTAGAGATAGTTCAAGAAGATGCCACCCAGCGATATAAACGATTCATTGAGAGGTATCCATCATTAAGTTCAAGGATACCGCAATATCATATTGCATCACATCTAGGTATTACACCCACACAGCTTAGTCGTATCCGAAAAAAAAGCTAAAATATCAACTTATGTAAATGTCATTCACTATATTGATCTGTAATCTAATTTCATCCTGAATTTTTCTCTTAATGAAGAATTACAGCGGAATCGAGAAATCAATATATAAGGTGACTACAATGAATGTAATAAACTCTTTGAATTGGCGTTATGCCGTTAAACAATTTTCATCTGATGTTATTAGTGATGAAAAGCTTAAGGATTTATTAACAGCAACAAGATTGAGTGCATCAGCATTTGGTTTACAGCCTTATCGACTGTTTGTTGTGAAGTCAGATGGTCTACGGAAAAAACTGTTGGAACACTCTATGGGGCAGGATAAGGTTTTAAATTCTTCTCATCTAATCGTTTTCTCTGCTCAAACTAATACGGCTGAAGAAATTGTTGATCGATATGTTGAGCAAGTATCTAAAATTCGTGGTATCCCGTTAGAAAATTTGCAGGACATGGCTAGCCAATTTAAACAAGCTTTAGCTCTGAAGACAGAGCAGGAATTAAATGAATGGGCTAAAAATCAAACCTACTTGGCCTTGGGTAATTTTTTAACTGCAGCGGCAATGATGAAAATCGACACTTGCCCGATGGAAGGGTTTAATGCTGAGGGTTATGACGAAGTGCTTGATCTTGTGGATAAAAAGTTAACGACGACAGTAATATGTCCTATTGGCATACGTCATGCCGATGATACATATGCTCGTATGGAGAAAGTACGTTTTGACCATAGTGAAATGATTTTGAATTTTTAAGATGAGTTACTTATCTTTACTTGCATTGACGGCAGGCGCAGCTATTGCCACTCAAGCGGGCATGAATGCTCAACTTGGTGTGCTACTAAAAAATCCGCTGTTAAGTACAATAATTGCTTTTACAAGCAGCATTTTATTTACTTTACTAGCGCTTGTTGCTTTTACTAAAGAGTATCCAACGGTAGAGGTTGTAAGGGCTGTACCCATTTACTTATGGTTTTTTGGTGGCTTACTTAGTGCTTTTGGCATTTCAATGTTTTATTACCTTATTCCACAAATGGGAATTGGTTCTATGATGTCTTATGCACTTACGGGGCAGATCGTAGTGTCTATTATTGCCGGACATTTTGGTTGGTTTGATCTGCCAATAAAACAGATAACCGTTATTAAGTTGACTGGCATTGTTGCTTTAATTTTGGGTATTCTACTTATTAACAAAGAGTAATTTTATGAACCTTAAAGAACTCAATGAAGCTAACATTATTAATCTTTCCGCTCTTTGGAAAAAAATGGGCATACAGAAATGCACTGATAACTCTATTAGCACCTTGCATAGTTCAGTTAGTTGGCCATATCGTTGTTGGTTTGACTGGGAGACTAATGCTTTTGAGATATCATTTCTAGATAAAACATTCAATGAGTTAGATAACAATTACATCGTACCAGTATGGGGAGGGTTAGCCGAGAGTGTTAGCATTCTTGAGAAAACATTAATCGATTATGCGTTTGAAATCTCGTTTGAACAAACAGCCATGTATTTAAATTTGGAAAACTACGATATTTTAGGTCAGCATAATCTTGAAGTATCAACTATAACGTCAGAGCAAGATGTTGAAATTTGGACTAATATCGCAGCAGAGTCGTTTGGATATGTGATTGACGTATCCGTCATTCACAAAATAGCTAATACCCCTGATGTAGAGTTACTATTGGCCTATATCGATGATCAGCCCGCGGCAACCGCCATGCTCTTTAGAACAGGAGATATCATCGGGGTACATCAAGTTGGTGTATTACAAAAATATCGAGAAAAAGGTGTTGCGCGTGTCTTTATGCAATATATTATAGAGCGGTGTATTGAACAGACTGCTAAATATATTACATTACAAGCATCAGTAGAAGGTGAATCTCTGTACAGAAAGTTGGGATTTGAGCAACAATTCATGATACAAAACTATCAACGGATTAGTATTAAATTAAATAAAAAAAGGAGAATAATATGAAAAAGATGAACTGTAAGCAGCTAGGTGGTGCATGTGAAAAAGAATTTCATGCCAATACTTTCGAAGAAATCGCAGAGCTTAGCAAAGCACATGGAATGGAAATGTTTCAAAAACAAGACCAAGCCCATCTTGAAGCAATGAATAAAATTCAACAGCTTATGAAAAAACCAGAAGCAATGGTTGAGTGGTTCGAAAATAAGAAAAAAGAATTCGAAGCATTACCTGAATCTTGAGTAACAAATTCGATGACTAGTCAGAGAATTAACAAGCCGTTTTGTGAAAAAGGAATTTAATTGAATCAATCCCCTAAAATGCAAATACTAGAAATTGAAGAACGTTTAAAAATAGCAATGCTTCAGTCTGATGTTTCAGTGCTTAACGAATTACTAGCCGATGACTTAATATTTACTAATCACCTAGGGCACCTAATGACAAAACAAGATGACCTAGATGCGCATAAATCAAATACATTAAAAATTAATGAAATAACTCTTACAGAACAACAAATCAAAATAGATAGTGGGCTAGCCATTGTTATTGTAAAAGCTCGTATTGTGGGCAGCTTTAATGGTAAACAATCTGAAAATGATTTTCGTTTTACTCGAGTTTGGAGTAAATCTGTAAATAAAACATGGCAAGTTATAGTTGGGCATTCGAGTATAGTGATTTAAAAACTTATAATATAACCAATAGATTAAGCTGAGCGAAAACACAAAAATGGTAATCGTAAGAAATTCAAAATTTAAAGAATTAAATGAATTTTTTAATATGAATAAGCAAAGTCATGTTGCCGATTACTTGACTATAAAGTCACTTAAAGTACACCAGCAGGAATTTAAAAGTGGAAACAGCTTATTTTTAAGTATTCTTTTGAGCTCAAGTGAGCTTGCAGGCTATGTTATCCTTTTTAAAGAGAATAATTTAAATACGGTTCAATTCAAGAGAATAATCATTGATGAAAATCATCTTGGTATTGGGCAAGAATCTATTATAGCAATGGAACTTTATTGTATTAACGAGTTAAAAATTAGAAGAGTTTGGCTTGATGTTTTTAAAAATAATAATAGAGCTATCCATGTTTATGAGAAAATGGGGTATAACGTATTTAAGCGTAGTGTAGAAGCTTCAAGAGATATTCTTTTTTATGAAAAAATTCTCTAATAAGTTAAAAATGAGCTAAACGTTAAGTTTTTAATATGCTTCTTATCATTTAATCAAACTTTATACTCAGAGTCTCGGACCATGATGAACTTTTGTATTGATGTTTGATATGGACTTAGTTTCCGTTTGTAGTAAAGCATTGAATCGAGATTCATTGGTTGCGGCGAGGCGTCTAGGCATAGAAAAGAGGTCTAGGCACTAATTTAAACGTTCAAGATAATTAATTTGATTTCTTAACAAACTTAGTTAATATTACAATTTGTTGTCCATTTACCTTACCCTCAATATGTTCAGCATTGTCAGTTACAACTGAAATGTTACGTACAGCAGTGCCTCGTTTTGCAGTAAAGTTTGCGCCTTTAACATTCAGATCTTTTGTAAGTGTTACAGAATCCCCCGCGGAGAGTAGCGCGCCATTGCTATCAAGGTGTTTAATACTTTCTCCATCACTATTACCTTCTTCGGTTGCCTTGGCCCAGTTAAGCATATCGTCATCGAGATATAACATATCGAGTAAATCTTGAGGCCAACCTTCGTTACTTAGGCGCGTAAGCATTCGCCAAGCAAGAACCTGAACTCCGGGAACTTGGCTCCACATACTGTCATTCAGGCAACGCCAGTGATTGGGGTCGATATTGTTAGAATTATTAATTTGATCTATACAGATTTCACAAAGGTATGCGCTTTGATCCGGCGTATTATTTGAATCAGGTGGAATATTGTAAACAACAAGATTCTCGATAGAGCTACATAATTCACATTTTGATTCACTTCGAGTTATTAATGATGTTTCAGTGTCCATTTTTGTAACTCTTAATTCGATGAAAAAAAATTATAACATAGATGATATGCTTGGTAAGAGACTAATGAAAATTGCAAATACGCTTAATAATTCTAGAATAAAATTAATAACACGATATACTATGTGACATGTCTATTATTGCTCCGATAAATAAATCAATTCAAAACGACATTACTTTATTAGTTGATGATTATATTGATCGTGCAAATCACTTATTTGGGGAAAATATTTCTCCTATCGATGTTTTGTTTGACCTAAAGGGTCGTGCCGCGGGAATGTATAAAGTCTCAAGAAAACAAAAAGTGATTCGTTTTAACCCCTATCATTTTGCAAAATTTCCCGAAGAAAATATGACTGATACGATTCCACATGAAGTTGCACATTACGTTACGGACCAAATTTATGGTTTACGTAATATCCGGCCACATGGACGAGAATGGCAAGCCGTTATGCTTAAATTTGGTATCGAACCTAAGCGTACATTTTCATATTCTTTAGAGGGTATTCCAACTCGCATGCATAAGCGTCATACATACGTCTGTGGTTGTATGCAGTTTGAAATTACAACACGTCGTCATAACTTGATACAAAAGGGCAAGTCTGAATATTCATGTCGTCAATGCGGCGGGAAAATAAAACTTGCTAATCATGCAGCGTAATAATTTAGGGATGTTTATGTTTTATAAAAAAATTATCATTATCTTTGCTCTTTCAGTTATATTCACAACCACGGCTAATTCCGCAGATTGCAAAAAAATATTTGAAAAAATAGATAAACAAAATCATGACATTGTTGGTCAAACAGGCAGGGAGCGTATTAAGAGCTTAATCGCTATTGAAGAAGATTTATTTAAAGCGATTGACCAATGTAAAAAATATTCTGGCATGTTTGTGCTAATGGGTGAAGTTCAGATTGATATGGGGCAAGTACCTCTTGCTGTTGTTTATGGAAGAAAAGCCGTTGAGTTAGATTCGAAGTACTGGCGGGCATATAAACTATTAGGTAGTGCTCGAATGTTAAACCAAGAAATTGAGTTCGGCTTAAAGGCTTTAAAGCAAGCTCATAGTCTTGAGCCCAAGAATGTTAAGGTACAATTAAATCTAATTGGTGCCTATATTGAAAATAAGAAATATGATGAAGCTTTCAGTTTAGTGAATGAAATTATAAAAAATAAAGATGACGAGAATCTTGCTACGGCATACTATTTACGTAGTCGAGCCTATGCGGGGAAGGGACTCATTATTGAAGGAAGCCAAGATTCTAAAAAAGCGCAAGAACTCGGTTTTTCCGCACAACAAAGATAATAAATGAACACGGTTGTATGACGGATTCAGTTAGAGTATTTGTGTACTCAACTATAAGCTAACCAGATTGTATTTAGATTTTACAGATAATGAGTCGTTATGGTTGTTTAATTTCTTGAACGAGTAACCAGGGGGGAACAACAACCGCCCAAAAAACAGACTGAGCTTTTAACCATCTTTTTGCATCATCATCAGTTGCACGCCATATTTCTTTGTCGGTCAACCACTTCTCGATGGTTTTGCTCTCATCGTTTACAAATTTTTCTGAAACGTTAATAAGATCTAATTCAGAACTGATAACCACAACATTGCCACGTGCAAAATGTATTTGTAGCTCTTGCCACTCAAGTTTGCCTGATTCTATATTGAGTGTTTGCCGTAACTCTTCGGCATTAAGCTCTAGTTTTTCGTCTTTAAAATCTGAAAATTCCATCGTAACTGTCTTTACTTTTTCTTAGGTAGGTTGTTAATTTCTTTATAACGGAAGCATTCTGTTGAATGATCGTTGACGAGCCCCATTGATTGCATAAATGAATAACATATTGTTGGGCCTACAAATGTAAAGCCCCGTTGTTTGAGTGCTTTACTCATAGCAATTGAAATATCCGTTGTGACAGGGATATCTTTAAGGGTTTTCCATTTGTTGATAATAGGTTCGCCATCAACAAAATCCCAGACAAAATCTTTTAGTTTTCCATCTGTTTCGCGTAATTTAAGATAGGCTTTAGCATTTTTTACCGTACCTTCTACTTTTAAGCGGTTACGTACAATACCTGCATCATTTAATAAACTTTCAATTTTTCGCTTATTGTAACGTGCAATTATTTCCGGGTTAAACTTATCAAATACCTTTCTATAATGTGCGCGCTTTTTTAATATCGTAATCCAACTTAAACCTGCTTGAGCGCCTTCGAGTATTATTTTTTCAAATAATTTTCGGTCGTTATGTACTGGTACGCCCCATTCAGTATCATGATATTTTTGATAAAGAGGGTCGTCACTACACCATTTGCAGCGTTTAATACTTTTTAGTGGTTTTTTCGTTGCTGGCATTTTTACAGGCTATCCGTGCATTCCATTAATTATTTATTATCAATAGCTTGTTTCATAGCAATACCAAGTTCACTTGGTGAATTTGCTGTTACCACGCCGGCCGCATTAAGTGCAGCAAATTTTTCAGCCGCGGTACCTTTACCGCCTGCGATAATTGCGCCGGCATGTCCCATGCGTTTTCCTTTTGGTGCAGATGCACCGGCAATAAACGCGGCAACAGGTTTTGTTACATTCGATTTAATGTATTCAGCGGCTTCTTCTTCTGCTGTCCCACCAATTTCACCTACCATTAAAATAGCTTCGGTCTGTGGATCTTGTTCAAAGAGTTCTAAGCAATCGATAAAATTGGTTCCGGGAATGGGGTCACCACCAATACCGATACATGTGCTTTGACCAAACCCCAGTTCGGTTGTCTGGTTAACGGCTTCATACGTTAATGTTCCTGAGCGTGAAACGATGCCAACTTTACCTGTTTGATGAATATAACCTGGCATAATACCGATTTTACATTCACCAGGGGTAATAATACCGGGGCAGTTAGGACCAATTAAACGAGAACCCGCTTCGCGTACAACACGTGTGGCCTCCAACATATCTAAGGTTGGGATCCCTTCAGTAATACAAACAATAAGTTTAATGCCTGCATCCACTGCTTCGAGAATTGCATCTTTACAAAAAGGTGCGGGTACAAAAATAATGGAGGCATCGGCTTGGGTTTCTGCTACGGCATTTTTTACTGTATTAAAAACAGGTAGCTCCAAAGCGGTTTGCCCTCCTTTGCCTGGTGTAACACCACCAACCATTTGGGTACCGTATTCAATCGCTTGCTCGGAATGAAATTGACCTTGTTTACCCGTAAAGCCTTGGCAAATAACTTTAGTGTCTTTATTCACTAATACACTCATGAGCTTGCTCCTTCATTGGCACCAACAAGTTTAACGATTTGCTGAGTGGCTTGTTGTAAACCTTGCACTGCTTCTGCTTTTACGCCGCTATCTTTTAATAATTTTAAACCTTGTTCTGCTTTATTCCCTTCTAGTCGAACAACAACGGGGACGTCGACCTCTACTTCTTGTAAAGCACCAATAATGCCTTGAGCAATCATATCGCAACGAACAATGCCGCCAAAGATGTTAACTAAGATACCTTCTACTTTCTTATCCGATAAAATAATTTTAAAGGCTTCTGCAACACGTTCTTTCGTTGCGGTACCGCCGACGTCTAAAAAGTTTGCTGGTTCAGCGCCATTGAGTTTAATAAGATCCATGGTCGCCATTGCTAAACCTGCACCATTAACCATGCAACCAATTTGGCCGTCGAGTGAGATATAATTTAAGTCCCATTCTTTTGCCCAATGCTCACGCTCATCTTCTTGGCTCACATCTTGTTTGGCTTTTGATTTTGGATGACGATATAACGCATTATCATCGATATTAATTTTTCCATCTAAACACAATAGGTCGCCGGCTTTTGTTATTACGAGTGGATTAATTTCAACAAGGCTTAAATCGTTGGCAATAAATAATTTTGCTAAACCAGAAAGCAATTTAGAAAATTGTTTAATTTGGTCACCTTGTAAACCTAAGCCAAAAGCGAGATCACGTGCTTGGAAAGGTTGTAAACCTGTCATAGGGTGAAGCGCAGCTTTTAGTATTTTATCCGGAGTGTCTTCAGCGACTTTCTCGATATCCATGCCGCCTTCAGTGGATGCCATAATAACGACTTGTTGCAAAGCACGGTCGATAACAACACCAAGGTATAATTCTTTTTCGATATCACAAGCTTCTTCAATAAGAATTTGGTTAACTGGTTGGCCTTTCGCATCGGTTTGCTCGGTTACCAATTGTGTACCTAGCATATTGTAAACAAAATCCATTGCCACTTTTTTGTCATCAGTAACTTTAACGCCACCCGCTTTTCCGCGACCACCTGCGTGTACTTGTGCTTTCACAACCCAGCGTGAAGTGTCCATATCATGAAGTGCGCTTTCAGCTTCACTCACGGTACTAATAATTCGGTTTTTCGGCACAGGCATGCCGTATTTAGCAAACAGGTGTTTGGCTTGGTATTCGTGTAAATTCATAAATTTTCCAGTTTAAATAGACAAAATGCCAATATGGCAGGCATTTTAACGCATATTGTATCTACATATAAGGAATAAGAGAATTAGGCAGTTTTTAGAGCAATTAAAAAAGGGGATACAGCAATCGTATCCCCTTGGTATTTCTACAACGGTGTTAAAGAAGGTAAAAAATTGAAATAGTGGCGACGACTAAAACACATAAAACAATGGTGTCATGTTTAAATAACCATTGTTTTAAATTTTGTGGTTTGTCCTGAAAAGTATACGAATTATTCGTTTTCATCACTCGACCCCTTGCTTGACCATCAGAATAAAAGTGCTGGTTCACCCCATATAAACCATTCACTAAATAGAGTATCGGCGATGTATTAAAATTACTTGAGTGCAGCTAACTTATTGAATTTAATGTAATTATGAGTATTTTACGTGCAAGATCAGGTAGTTAATTTCACCCTGTGGAGTTAAAATATTTACTTCATCATCGGCATGCTTTTTGAGTAGACCGCGGGCTATAGGTGAGTCCACGCTGATATAGCCCTTTTGAGGATTAAGCTCATCTGGCCCGACGATACGGTAAGTCATGATAGACCCTTCATCATCTTCTAACTCTATCCAGGCACCGAAGAAGATCTGAAGTGGGTTAGGTGGGGGGCGGTCTACAACGGTTAAATCAGGTAGACGTTTTTGTAAATAACGGATGCGGTAGTCTATTTCCCGTAGTTCTTTTTTTCGGTAAATATATTCAGCGTTTTCTGAGCGATCGCCTTCGGCAGCGGCGGCAGACAAATGCATGGTGACATCTTTACGCCGAACCCAAAGTTGCTGTAATTCAGCCTGTAATTCAGCATAACCTTCCACTGTAATATAGGGAGATTTTTTAGCGGTAGGTGGGCGGTAGCGCCCCATATTTCGACCTTTCATTAGAGAATTATATCTCATTAGCGTTAAAGATGATGGTATAGGAATATCTGAATGTGAATTGGCTACAGTAGTTGATAAATTCATACAAAGTAGCACAACAAGAGGTGGCAATGATGTTACGGGTTTATTGTCTTCGTTAGTTTGTTTTGTTCTTTGCTGATAGACGCCGCGCTGCTTCGCAGCTCAGGCATAAGTGCGTCCTTGCGCGAGTATTTTGACTACGTTAGTTAGTTTTTGTTTACTGTTAGACGCCGAGTTCGCGTTGCTCTCTCAGGCATAAGTGCGTTCTTGCACGAGCTTATTGTCTTCGTTAGTTTGTTTTGTTCGTTGTTGTTA